>Ga0209578_10000078_pt1 | contig 229053 bp, 212 predicted proteins | sample tdAd472_FD_187127 | JGI IMG/M metagenome (GOLD analysis project Ga0209578, IMG submission 187127) | Marine sediment microbial communities from the Atlantic coast under amendment with organic carbon and nitrate - tdAd47.2 (SPAdes)... | ecosystem: Environmental > Aquatic > Marine > Coastal >... | reverse complement strand
CAGGTTCTCAGGTTCTCAGGTTCTCAGGTTCTCAGGTTCTCAGGTTCTCAGGTTCTCAGGTTCTCAGGTTCTCAGGTTCTCAGGTTCTCAGGTTCTCAGGTTCTCAGTTTCTCAGTTTCTCAGGTTCTCAGGTTCTCAGGTTCTCAGGTTCTCAGGTTCTCAGGTTCTCAGGTTCTCAGGTTCTCAGGTTCTCAGGTTCTCAGGTTCTCAGGTTCTCAGAAGGGAAGCTCCACGTTATTCCAGAGACGCTTTAGTCGCGTATCGCGGCCACATCCATTTCGGTAATAACGATAACGTGCAGGATTTTTCAGATAGTAGTCCTGGTGATACTCCTCGGCGGGGTAAAATTTACTGGCCGGTAGAATTCGGGTGGCAATCGGATCGTTCAGAATGTTGCTGTCGATTAATGCGCTTATACTGTTCCGGGCGGCGGCCCTTTGTTCGTCATTCAGGTAGAAGATAGCACTGAGATACTGGCTTCCCCGGTCACAAAACTGACCCTTACCATTCTCCGGGTCAATATTTGTCCAGAAGATTTTCAGCAACGTCTCATAGCTGACCGTTTTTGGGTCGTAGGTGACTTCAACCACCTCGAAATGACCGGTTTTCCCACTTGTGACCTCCTCGTAGGTGGGGTTCTCGGTTTCCCCCCCCGCATAACCCGAGACGGTGCTGATCACACCATCCAGTTTGTCGAAGGGTGGCTCCATGCACCAGAAGCAGCCACCCGCAAAGAGGGCCTTTTCCGTATCGGCGTAGGTTGCGGGGAGCACTCCAGCCAATAAAACCAGAAGAATAATTTTTTGTATCATGGGGTTTGCCCGTTGATTTGTTTGGCTAAGCTGGTTTGACCCGTGAGGGTGGTCAGGGTTCAGAAGAAACTGGACGATGTTTATTTTAGCTAAAAGGGGCCGAGTGACTTACCCATAATATGGATTGAGGCTATGATCGAGATCCGTTCCAGGTACTATTATGCCGTTTCAATCCACCCTCCAATACTTTTCGCTGCAAAGCTTCCCCGATCATTACCGTCAGGGGTGCGAGCTGTGGGAGAGGGCGCTTTTATCCCAGACACTGCCGTTCACACGGCTCGATTTCACACTCTCTCCACAGGATAACCTACTGTGTCAAACCGGGTGGATTGGTGATCTGGATGCCAAAGCTGTGTTGGTTGTCATCGGTGGTACACACGGTATCGAAGGTTTTACCGGGACTGCAGTACAGGTTGACTGGATGCAAATGGTTGCCAATGGCCTCATAGCGCTTCCGGATCATACGGCGATGTTGATGATAAATGCGCTTAACCCGTGGGGGTATGCCAATAATCGTCGTTGTGACGATCAGGGCATTGATGTGAATCGGAATTTTATTGATTTCAGTCAGCCGCTTCCGATAAATACGGGGTATGAGGAGCTACAGCCTCTGTTTGGTATTCGCGATAGAGACGCCAGAGTCGAGGCCCTACAGGACTATTGTCTGCGGGTGGGCCAGCGCCCCTACGAAATTGCGCTCAGTGGTGGCCAGTTTAATGACCCTGCCGGGCCATTTTACGGCGGACAACGTCCCGGATTTAGTCGGGGGGTGATTGAATCTCTGATTCGACATTATTTGCTTGCCAACCGTCGTTTGGCCGTTGTCGATGTGCATACTGGTCTGGGCCCCTATGGTTACGGTGAGGTTATCTGTGACCACCCACTGGGCACTGATGGCTTAATGACAGCGATTGAATGGTTTGGCCCCGGTTGTGGCCTGCCCGAGATAGGCAAGTCCAGCTCCGTGCCAAAACTGGGTCTGCTCGATTATGCCTGGCATCAGGTTATGGGATCGAAGAGCTGCTTTGTGACGTTGGAGTTTGGCACACTGGGCACTGCTGCACTCTTTGATACACTCATTGACGAAGCCAGTATCTGGTCCAGCTCTGAATGTGTCTCCTGCCACTCAAAGGAGATAGTGGCTACGCATATGAAAGCACATTTTTATCCCCTGGATGCCTACTGGCGTGAGGCCGTAATTTTTCGGGCGAGGCAGGTGCTTCATCAAGCGCTTGTGGGAGTTTCATGAATCAGTTGCCACTGTCAATACGCACTGTCTCCCAGGAGGATCTCGGTGCCTTGCTGCGTCTGGAAAATAAATGCTTCACTACTGACCAGTTAAGCCGCCGGAGCTTCCGGCATTGGATACAGGCAGAAAACTGCGCATTTATCGTTGCGGAATACGGCGATGTTATTGTCGGTTACAGCCTGATTATTTTCTTTAAAGGCACAACGCTGGCACGACTCTATTCAATTGCTACTGATCCTGAATATCGCGGGAAAGGTATTGCCAGGACATTGATGGAGGCCGGTGAACAGATCAGCAAGGATGCCGGGAGGGTATTCTTGCGCCTGGAAGTGAGCGTGGATAATACAGCCGGAATCGCCCTCTACGAGTCCATGGGGTACCAACCCTTTGGTATTTATCGTCATTACTACGAAAATAGCAATGATGCATTGCGTATGCAAAAGTGTATTCGCACAGTGCCGCCGGTTGCCGAAAACCGTGCCATTCCCTGGATACAACAAACAACGACGTTTACCTGTGGGCCGGCGGCATTGATGATGGCCATGAGAGGGCTGTCAAAAAAATATCAACCTACCCAGCATGAAGAACTGCAAATCTGGCGCGAAGCTACCACAATTTTCATGACATCTGGTCATGGTGGTTGTCATCCGATCGGTCTGGCTTTGGCCGCTACTCACCGGAATTATCCAGTGGAGGTCTGGATTAATAAGGAAACTACTTTGTTTGTTGATGGGGTGAGAGGAGAAAATAAAAAACGGGTATTGGAGCTTGTCCACCAGGATTTTGTTCTGCAGGCAAAAAAGGAAAAAATAAAAGTCCGCTATAGAGACTTCCATCACTCTCATCTGATCAGTGAATTCAAGAAAGGCAACATACCGATTATTCTGATCAGCACCTATCGCCTCGACGGTAGAAAGGCCCCTCATTGGGTGACCATGAGTGGGTATGATGAGGATTGTTTATATGTGCATGATTCCGATCCGGATCCCGATGAACAGAGTGCCAGTGGCCTAGACAGTCAACACCTGCCTATTGCCCATGAAGATTTCCTGAAAATGTCCCGGTTTGGCAGAAACCCGATTCGCACAGCGGTCATTGTCAGGAAGCGCACGAGTAAACGGCTTTGGTAGAAATCAGTAGCCACATCTCCTTGATAACCATTTATTTTAAAGTGGATGTGAGCAACGCGGGAATAAATTCTGCTGCTACGGGTTTACTGAAAAAGTAGCCCTGATATTCATCGCAACCGTGATCCTTCAGAAATTTCCACTGTTCTTTTGTCTCCACTCCCTCGGCCACGGTTTTAAAGCCCAATCCTTTTGCGATGCCGATAATGGCTACCACAATGGCCTGATCCTCTGCGTTATTGCCCAGTCCGTCAACAAACGATTTATCAATTTTGAGTTTTTTTACCGGATAGCTTTTCAGATAACTGAGTGATGAATAACCCGTGCCGAAGTCATCAATGGAAAGCGTGATGCCCAGAGCCTGTAACTGATGCAGAGTGATCAAGGTCCTGCTTGAGTGCTCCATTGCGATGCGCTCCGTTAACTCGAGCTCCAACATTGCGTGAGGCAGTTGATATTTCTCAAGTATGCTATCTACCGTTTGAGAGAAGTCATCCTTGTAGATTTGTATTGCTGAAAGGTTGACCGCAATCGACGTGAGCGGTAACCCTTCAGATAACCAGGCCGCCTGTTGCCTGACGGCGGTTTCTAATACCCAGTTACCGATATCAACAATCAGACCACTTTCCTCTGCTATAGGGATAAAGCGACCGGGATAGATCATGCCCATCTCAGGGTGCTCCCATCTGACCAGGGCTTCGACGCCAAAGATTTTGCCGGATTGCATATCAACCTGAGGTTGATAGTGGAGAGCCAGTTGTTGTTTGCCAATGGCTTCCCGTAACTCATTTTCAATCAATAGTGTTTCGTCGGCGTCACTACGCATGACTTCGTTGAATATCTGATAGTTATTGCAGCCTTTTTGTTTAGCCTGGGCAAGTGCGGCATCAGCGGATTGGATTAGTCGTTCAATATTACTGCCGTGATCAGGAAAAAAAGCAATACCTATACTGGCGGTAAGGGTAAGACGACGTTCTTTGATATCCACTGGGTAGGTAATGATATCCAGTAACTCTTGAGCAATTCTCTTGACCTGACTGGTATCGACACCCGGCAATAGCAAACAGAACTCATCGCCTCCTGCTCTACTGAGAGTCGCACTCAGATTCAACTCTGCGGTAAGTCGCTGGGAAAGTTGCTTCAGAACCTCATCGCCAACACTGTGGCCAAGGGAATCATTGATGATACTGAAACGATCGAGATCAATAAAAAGCAGCGATACCTGCGTGCCGGACGCTTTTGCCGCTGCCAGAGCCACACGAGCTTTCTCATTCAGCAGTGTGCGGTTTGGCAGGCCAGTCAATGCGTCGTAATTACTTAGATAGCGTATTTTCTCCTCTTTTATACGGTGTTCGGTAACATCTGTTGATATGCCACACAGGGCATAGATCTGGCCGTTGATATCCCGCAAGGGGAGCTTGATTGACCAGAATATTCGGGTCACACCACTGGTTTTAACGGTATCGGTCTCTTCGCATTGTATGATTTCCCCGTGCTCAAAGACCCTTCTATCATTTGCCTGTATACGCTTTACTGTGTGTGGGTCAAAAAATTTATCATCTCCAAATCCGATGACTTCTGATTTCTCAACTCTCCACAACTCAAGTATCTGTTGATTCACGAAGGTATAGTGCCCCATGGTATCCTTGAGATAGATGCAGGCGCCAATATTTTCCATTATGGTTTTCATGGTAGCCTCGTTTTTAGCGAGGGCTGTCTCCATGGCCGTTCTTTGAGTTTCCCGGTCAAAATTATCCAATGCAAAACTGATATCACTGCTCATTTCCATGAGTAGGTTGATGGCATCTTCATCAAAGGCTGCAGGTTTGCCGTGATAGACGTTAAGCACAGCAAAGGGCTTGCCCTGTCGTTGTATGGGGAAAGCGGCCGCTGATTTCCAGCCAAACTGTCTGGCCCGTTCATGCCAGGACCTGGTACCTGGATCAGTTAGATAGTGATTAATGACAACAGGGTGGTTTTCGCGCATGGCCGTGCCAGTGGGGCCTTGTCCCTCCGGTACATCCTTGCAAATCGAGGCGCGAAGGGTATCAATGTAATCGGCCTCGCTACCGTAGCTGGTGAGGGGGATGATATCCGCGGTGTTTTCATCCAACAGGCCGATCCAGGCCATTTTCATCCCGCCAAACTTGACTGCCATCTGGCACACAAGGGGAAATAGTTTATCCTCAGAATCCATTCTGACAATGGCCTGATTGACCTGGCTCAGTGCGTGATAGAGATGGCCAAGACGTAAAGCTCGACGTTGATTCTGATTTCGGCTTTGGCTGAGTATCAGTACCAACAGTGCCAATAGGAGGCTGAGTGTGCCACCGGTTGTGCTAATCACCCATGGACGATTGGAAAATATGGCCTTTTCTCGAAATGCTGGTGTACTGCTCAGTAACAATGTCCATTTTCTGTGGCCGATATTAATTTCCTGCTGATACTGCCATTCGCCCAATACTGTTCGCTGCTGATGGGGAATGGTATCACCATGAAAGAGGAGGGTGTGGCTATTGCGGGCCGAGAAGTCGTGGATTTCAATGTCGATATCCGGATTCATCTGATGTTCAAGGCCCGTTAGCAGATCTTGTACCCGAAATGGCACATCTACCCAACCCAGTAGGGCTGCCCGACGTTCCTCAGGAGTTGCCAGTTTATGATCATGCTTGTACACCGGCAGGTACATAACGAAGCCTGGACCATCCTGCTTTGACTGATCCTGAGCCAGTGTCAACGGACTGGTGATAACGATAGTACCCGTGTCTCTGGCCATTTCGGCTGCTTCACGAGCTAATGGATTGCTTAGAATATCAAACCCCAGGGCGGCAAGGTTATCACCCTCCAATGGTTCAATATAGATAATGGGGGCCAATTCATCTCGATTTCCGGCAGGAGGCGTTATTTGGTAATTTATTGGAAGCTCTCCGCGTACGGTTGCGAGGTGTGTCACCAGGTTCTTCCGTGTCACTAGGGCAGCAAAGCCTATGCCATGAACCCCCCTCAAATCCCTGGTGATATCCAGCGAATCAATGTAGCGTGAAAATTCAGGGTAGGTGATTTGTTCAGAACCCTGGAAAAATCCCTGTACACCGCGCATTACCACCTGATAGCTGTTGAGTTGTTGCGAAATAGTGGCTGCCAGCCGCTCAGACTCTGCCTGGAAATTCAGATTGACAGCTTGGTGTTGTTGTTTTTCAAAGTGGTGCCAGTAAGCCAAAGTGGCAGTGCCGCCAATCAGAAGAGTGAGTCCCGACAGCAGCCATGGCAAACATTGGTTGTAAAATTTGCGCGGTGGGTTGATGTTCATGGCTGGAGACTGTATTCCTTTTACATGACCCAGAAAGTCGATCAGTCTCCATATAACCACCGTTTGGAAAACATGACAATCATGATGGCGCAGGCCTTAATAAGCCAAATTACGCCAGTCGGCTTTTAGAGCCTGGGCTTACAATCTGTCGATAACATATTGGCAGACTTGCTCGTGACCACGATTAACGACACTTTTGACAGTGGTATCCGCTGCAGTTGTTACCTGAAAAATACAGGTTGCCTGTACAGACCGTTTGTAATTGGAGTAGGAAGCAGTTTCAACTGTTTCTGCTCGGGTCCAACGATAGATTTCCCCGCCTCCCGATAGCTCTGTTACAGAGTCCGGTGTTGGCAGTTTTTCTGCCAAATCACCGATAAAAAGGCCATGCCACTCTCCCGGTTGTGTTGAGCTGACGCTGGTGTCAGTGGATGAAGTTGTGCAGCTGGCGACAAATATACAGGCAGTGAAAAGTACCAGGTGCAAGTAGGTGGTAGAGTTCATTTTTCTGGCAGCCAGTATCATTTCTGTGTATCACAGATTACTAAAAGTGGTCGGATCTTGTTAGACGATAGCAGAAGTTGACCCGGAAACAGAGATCCATGATCTCTGACTCGGGGATTGCAGGGGAGGTGGAGGAATACGAACAATGGGCGGAGAGAAGGGCGATGAACTGGATTGACCGGTCACGAGGAGTTTTCAGTGGAAACTAAGCTCAAAAGAAGCGATTCTCTATCTTACACAACCTGCCAGTATGTCTCAGCCCAAATTGCGCTGGCTTTCATAGTCTTGAAACTGCCTTGGTGGTAGCCAACAAAGAGCGAACCGTCTTCACGGACTTTATAGACGAGCGCTTCAACACCTTCTGTTTCTTCAGATAGTTTGAGAATAATCCAGTCGCCGCGATTGATATCGGGTCTTTCCATCACCATAACCTTTTGTTTATTCATGTTTCAAAAAAAAGCCCCTGCAGACAAGGGCATTATAAAATTGGCGGAGGGACAGGGATTCGAACCCTGGGTAGGCTATTAACCTACGCCGGTTTTCAAGACCGGTGCTTTCAACCGCTCAGCCATCCCTCCTGTGATTGTTCTTGTGGCTTGGTGCCCGGGAAGCAACAAAGTCAACTTGACCCAAGCCACAAAATAGCGGCAGATTATACAGCGGATTCAACCGCAGACAAGGCCAAACTGCACTCATCGATAGCTATTCCACCACTTTTAAACGGTTTCAGTTTTCGATGCCCCCACTGCTTTTTCAATGGCTGTCGTTTCTGAGGATCCGGTTTCCTTGTCCCTGTTTTGTGATCGGGGATCATTGATTGCCCGTGGAATATTAACCGGGCTAACAGTAACGGGAGAAGGTTGTGATGTGTCCAGTGGCTGTGGAAGTGGCTTGTTACGTGAGTCAGTAGCTATGTCTATTTTTACTACGGGTCGAGGTGCAACTCTCGGGTCATTGCTGGCCCGAGCAGGTTGCTTCTGAGCATTGTCAATGAGCTCAGGTGCAGATTCATCCGTAAGTTCAGGTGCAGATTCCTCCGTGGTTTCAGAAACAGCCTCATCTACGGTGTCAGGAATAACAGCATCGTGCAAGGGGGTGAGGGGTTCTTCACTGGTGGCGGCTCCCATGTCGGCAGCAGAGGAGGATGGCTCTGCTTTTGCAAGGGGCTCGTTGACATCGGGGGCTTCGGTATTTTTTCTGGACTGTTCTGCCTCCCCGTCTTTCTCTTCCTCTGTGTTTGTCTCAGCAGGCTGACCAGGTTTGTCGATTGCTCCAATGTCCGTTGTCTCATCTGCCTGTTCGTCGACCTCAGTGGTGACTTCTGACGTGGGCATTTCAGCATTTTCGTGATTTGCAGTGTTGTCAGAATCCACTGATAGATTTAATGGCCCCTGGTTGTTAGCTTCTGCCTGATCCGACACCATTGTTGTGTCATTAGCAACCGTTGGCTCGGCCAAATCTTTATCTGACTGCCTAGATGGTTTGTCAGTATCGCTGGACAAAGGGCTTTTTTCCGTGTGAGTCGCGGTTTTTGTCAGGTCGGTTAATGGTTCCGCCTGCAGTGTTTCACCGACCGGAGCCTCAACAGCTGCGAGTAGTTCCGCTGGAACTTCCTGGCGTTGACGACGTTGGCGAGGAGCGCGTCGTTTGTCGCCCTCCCGGCGGGGTGGTCGGGTGCTGTTTGTGTTTGTGGTCTCCTCTTCCCGATCAGTCTTTACGGTATCCACCTCAGGTTGTTTTTCCTGCTGAGGTTTGCGGTTCTGCCGGGGCTGACGGGTTTTCCTTTCACCGTTCTCGGGCGTATTGGCGCTATCGCGCTGATCGGTCTTTTGGCCGCCTGGTTTGTTGCGATTGCGGTTGTTGCGGCGAGCATCAGGGCGACGGTTGCGTCCTTGAGAGCGGCCATCGTTTTTGTCGCGTTCTTTTGAACCTGGCTGTTTGTCGTGTTCAACTGGCTTTTCAGTTTTACCGAAGAGGAGGGTGGCCAGACGGCGCAAGAGTCCGGGCTTGCCAGTTTTTTCGACAATTTTTGTGATTTTTTCTAGAGGTACAGGCGCCGGTTGAGAGGGTGTTGGCGTTTTGACCGCCGGTTGTAAAGCCGGGGGGACGGGTTGGACATGGTCATTCTCCGGAGCGGCAAAATCCTCGGATAATGTATTGGTAAGACGATAGCTATACTCGCTGGCAAGACCGTCTTGTTCCCGAATACGTTGCACTTCGAAGTGTGGTGTTTCAAGGTTCTCGTTGGGAAGGATAATGATTTTCGAGCCGTGACGTTTCTCGATCTCAAAAATTTCTTTACGCTTTTCATTCAGCAGAAAGGTCGCCACTGAAACTGGGGTTATTGCCCGGATTTCTGCACTGAACTCTTTTTGAGCCTCTTCTTCAACAAGGCGAAGAATAGACAGGGCAAGTGAGCGGGTACCCCGGATTGTTCCCTGGCCAAGGCAGCGTGGGCAGACTTTCGAGGTGGTCTCTTCCAATGATGGCCGCAACCGCTGACGGGACATTTCAAGCAAGCCAAAACGAGAAATTTTACCCACTTGTACCCGTGCACGGTCCAGTTCAAGGGCGTCGCGCATACGATTTTCCACATCGCGCTGGTTTTTGGTGGACCCCATGTCGATAAAGTCAATAACCACCAGGCCGCCAATATCGCGAAGTCGCAGTTGACGAGTAATCTCATCGGCGGCTTCAAGGTTGGTGCGGAGCGCGGTTTCCTCGATATCACTGCCGCGCGTTGCCCTGGAGGAGTTGATATCAATAGATACCAGCGCTTCGGTGATATCAATCACAATAGAGCCGCCGGAGGGTAGCTTTACTTCTCGCTCAAAGGCAGTTTCTATCTGATTTTCAATTTGGTAACGATTGAATAGGGGTAGTGGATCTTCGTAGTATTTCACCCGGCTCTGAAAGTTGGGCATAACCTGTTTGATAAATGCCGAAGCCAGCTCGTAGGCTTCCCGGTTATCCACGATGACTTCGCCGATATCCTGTCGCAAATAGTCGCGAACTGCACGAATAATGACGTTGCTTTCCTGAAATAGAAAGTGAGGGGCCTTGCAATTGCTGGCCTCGACCTGAATGGTTTCCCAAAGTTGCAGCAGATAGTCAAGATCCCATTGCAGCTCCTCGGCTGAACGCCCGATTCCAGCTGTGCGGACAATAACGCCTACCCCGCTTGGAATTTGCAAGTCTCGCATCGCGGATTTCAGTTCTGAGCGTTCTTCCCCTTCTATGCGTCGCGAAATCCCACCAGCTCTGGGGTTGTTCGGCATAAGGACCATATATCGACCTGCGAGGCTGATAAACGTGGTTAATGCCGCCCCTTTATTGCCGCGTTCTTCCTTTTCAACCTGGATGACGACTTCAGTACCTTCCTTGATAACATCCTGAATCTTGATGCGACCATCGGCGTCTGATGATTTTCTGGAAAAGTATTCACGTGAGATTTCTTTCAGAGGAAGAAAGCCGTGGCGTTCTGCGCCATAATCCACGAAGGCGGCCTCAAGGCTGGGTTCAACCCGGGTTATTCTGCCTTTGTAGATATTTGCTTTACGTTGTTCTCTGGTACGGTTTTCCAGGTCGAGGTCATAGAGACGTTGTCCATCGACCAGTGCTACCCGAAGCTCTTCTGGCTGGGAAGCGTTGATAAGCATGCGTTTCATTGAAGAATCCTACTGTCTTGCGCCGTCAAGAGCAGCAGAAGCACCACTATAAAATGAGCAATATAACTGGATAAATAGCAAAGCAGTGTATACCACCTACACTTAGGAAGGCGATAGAAATAAGGTCATAACCCTTTGTTTTTAAACACTTTAGTTTTATCAATCACTGATTCTGTCCGGTTTTCCCATCGAGTGTTCAACTTGATTGCTATGGTGCCACTTATTCGTTCGAAGAGGCAAAAGCCGAGCGGTAAAGTTTGCTAATGTAACCGGCAACTGGCAGGCGAAAATAGCACATGTCTGGCTGGCAATGCCTGGTGAACGATATATCGATCAAAAAATCCTGTGGTAACCTCTGCGCATTCAGCGCGGTTTTCTGTGGCAGCTGTCCTCGCTGGTTTGCGGAACAACTGGCGTAATAAATCAAAAGGGCTTTCGCCGCGTTGAGTGGGGCTACCCTGCCAATATCGACTTGGTGAGGGCGGTCGTCTTTGCCGAACTAATTTCGGGCCCGATTCAACGCGGAGTTAATATATCAGTAATTGTCTTTCTCTTCAATTTGCAGTCCTGTGAAAATTGGGTTAATTGCATGATTATCAGTGATTTTTTCTTCTTCATGGATGCTCCTGCCAGGGCTAACTGCTAGAATTCATCTCCTTTTCCTGGGCTCACCCTATGACTGAGATACAAAATGGCTCTTTAGGGGTCCACTTCGTTAAAATTGACGAGAACCATGACGGTCAGCGAATAGATAATTTTCTGTTGGGCAGATTGAAAGGTGTGCCGAAATCGCGAGTCTACAGAATCCTTCGCAAAGGTGAAGTGCGCGTGAACGGTTCCCGGGTCAAGGCAGAGTATCGTCTGCAGGTCGGTGATGCGGTGCGAATTCCACCTGTTCGGGTAGCGGAGCGCGATGTGCCAGCAGGTCCCAGCCCAAAGTTGCAGCAGTTACTTGAGCAGAATATTGTCTACGAAGATACCGCGTTCCTGGTGGTCAATAAACCAGCTGGGTTGGCGGTTCATGGTGGCAGTGGTGTCAGTCTGGGCCTGATTGAATCGTTGAGAGCTACTCGGCCTTCTGCGCCGTTTCTGGAGCTGGTTCATCGTCTGGATCGGGAGACATCCGGTTGCCTGATGATCGCGAAGAAGCGATCCATGTTGCGTCACCTTCAGGATGAAATGCGTGCCGGCCGTGTAGTTAAGGTCTATCAGGCGTTGTGCTGTGGCAGTTGGCCGAAAGGGATGAAACGGATCAGCGCGCCATTGCGTAAGAATGAGCTGAAGTCGGGCGAGCGGGTTGTCAAGGTGGACCCGGACGGTAAGGCGTCAGTTACGCATTTTCAGGTTTTACATCGCTATCGAGGCGCGACTTTGCTCGAAGTGGCTCTGGAAACAGGGCGTACCCATCAAATTCGTGTCCATTGCCAGTTCGCAGGTTGCCCGCTGGCGGGGGACGAAAAGTATGCTGATGTTGAGTGTAATCGCCAAATGCGGGAGAAAGGCCTGAGGCGTATGTTTCTGCATGCGGGGCAGTTGGAAGTCAGTTTGCCCGATGGTCAGCTTGTTGACATTCGATCGCCGTTACCCGGTGATCTGGCCGCCTTATTAACTAACCTGGAGTAACTGTCGGTGCCCAAGCTTTTGATCTTCGACTGGGACGGCACACTCTGTGATTCGTTATCCCGTATTGTTTATTGTCTTCGTTGTGCCGCGGAGTCGGTCGGTTTGCCTCCCCCTTCCGAGCTGGATGCCCGCAATATAGTGGGGCTGGGGATGGTAGATGCATTGACCACCTTGTTTCCCGGCATGGCGCGTGAGCAGATTGACGCCATGCGGGACAGCTATTCCCGCCATTTTGTCGAAGCAGATCGTGAGCCATCACCTTTTTTTAGTGGGGTTTCTGAAACCCTGTGTCGTCTCAAGGACCAGGGCTACCTGCTCACTGTTGCAACCGGTAAAAGTCGTCGTGGTCTAGACAGGGTATTGCAGGCCCGCCAGCTGGACCGATTTTTTGACGGCACCCGTTGCGCCGATGAAACGGCAGGCAAGCCCCATCCTTTGATGCTGATTGAGTTGATGAAAGAGTTTGAGTGTTCTCCCGAGGAGTCAATCATGATCGGCGACACAGAATATGACTTGGCGATGGCTGTCAATGCCGGAATGTCAAGTATAGGAGTAAGCTACGGCGCCCATGATTCGAGACGATTGAGTCAGTATCGGCCGCTGGCGTGTCTGGATAAATTTTCAGATGTTGAGCTGATTGTAAAAAATATAAAAAACAATAATTTGTAATTATTTATTTAAGTATTACATTAATTTTCTCATCAGCATTTTATTCAGGCTGATCAGAGGTAATCCAATCAAGGCGGTGGGGTCGCTACTGTAGACAGCATCAAACAGCGTGATACCCAGTCCTTCACTGCGGAAGCTGCCAGCACAGTTATACGGGGTATCATTTACAAGGTATTCAGTGATCTCCGTGTCACTTAACTGGCGAAAGATAACCTCTGTTATCACCATGTCTACCTGACTTTGTTGGGTAGCGCTATCCAGCAATGCCAAGCCGGTCAGGAAATGAACCTTTTTGCCGGACTCTGAGCGAAGCTGCTTAAAGGCGTTGTCAAAATTGCCCGGTTTTGTCAGCAGTTTTCCTTCGTTAACTGCGATCTGATCTGAGCCAATAATCAGGTGGTTATCAAAACGGTGGGCGATAGCCATGGCCTTTTCCAGCGAGAGGCGTTTGACCAGCGCTTCAGGTGGTTCTGCCGGTTGAGGCTGCTCGTCAATGTCGGGCGAAATAATTTCAAATGGTATACGCAAGCGCTGCAGCAGCTCTCGCCGATAGGGTGAGGAAGATGCCAGCACAAGGTTTTTCATGATAAAACTCCAAATGATCTTTTAATGTTCCAGGGGGTATAATCAGGACTATAAACTGGTGATATTGGACCCAGTTTTTCTTTGACAGATCAAGGTCATATCACTATTATGGCGCGCCTATGTCAATGCCCCCCATGAGAAGCTTCCTGCCGCGGATGTTAGAGCCCCGCCGTCTTGCACATCAGGGTGTGGCGATTTCCGGGGAGCTGGATCAGGCTTTCTGTGACAGGTTGACAGAGGCAGTAATTGATATTGTCGAACCCATTGACGTCGAATTGAGGTTTGATACAGCCGAACAGGGTCGCAGGGTAATGACAGGAACAGTTTCAACCTCTGTATTGATTCCTTGCCAGCGATGCCTGGAGGCGATGCCGGTAGCGCTGTCTGCAGAGTTCAGATTGGGTATAGTCTGGTCAGAAGAAGAGGCCGCCGCGTTACCTAAAGACCTGGATCCATGGCTTGTCGACAATGAAGCCGCAGATGTGGCTGAAGTGCTTGAGGATGAATTACTTTTAACATTGCCGTTTGTATCCTATCACCCCAAGGATCAATGCAATGATGTGGCCGGTTACTCTACGGGAGAGCATCCTGCTGAAGAATCCGCTAAAAACCCTTTTGGTATTTTGAAGCAACTGAAGAACAGTGGCTCCGATAATTAACAAGTAGTATTTTCAGGAGAAAGAAAATGGCCGTTCAAAAAAGTCGTAAAACCCGATCCAAGCGTGGTATGCGTCGTGCTCACGATGCCCTGACGGGCCCCACCCTTTCTACAGATCCCGTTAGTGGTGAAAAGCACCTTCGGCATCAGGTTACTGCTGACGGCTTCTACCGCGGAAAGAAAGTGGTTTCTTCTGCTGAAGACTGATCCACTGGGTTAGATTTGTTATTTTTGGCTGGCTCATACTGTCTTGCCATTGACGCCATGGGCGGGGACTTCGGTCCTCGCGTAACTGTCCCTGCGACCCTCGATATTCTTCGCCAGCAGCCCAATCTACGGGTTGTTCTCTTCGGTGATGCAGAACAAATCCAGCAACAACTCCGCCTTGCTGCTGATCATTTTCCTGAACGTCTTCAAGTCCGTCATTGCTCTCAGTTTGTCTCTATGGATGACAAGCCGTCATTTGCCCTCCGCAATAAAAGGGATTCCTCCATGTGGCTTGCTGTAGAGCAAGTTGCAAATAAACAGGCGGCGGCTTGCGTCAGTGCGGGCAATACCGGTGCGCTCATGGCCATGTCATTGTTTCAGTTGGGGTCCTTGCCCGGTATTAGTCGCCCAGCGATCGGGGCCCGGATTCCAACTGCTCGTGGATTTACCTATTTGCTGGATATGGGTGCCAATTTAGAGTGCACCGCAGAGCAGCTGTACCAGTTTGGACTGATCGCATCTTTGGTCGCTGCGGAGGTAGATGGCAATGCCAGCCCTTCAGTGGGGTTGCTGAATATCGGGGTGGAATCACTTAAAGGGAAACAGGAAATCCTCGATGCCGCAGCTTTGTTTAATACTAACCCCGATATTCATTACATCGGATTTGTTGAGGCCGACTCACTCTTTAACGGAGAAGCCGATATCGTGGTTTGTGATGGTTTCAGCGGCAATATTGCTCTGAAAGCTGGCGAGGGTGTGGCAAAACTACTTCAGAGGCAGATCAGGGATGCCTTGGGAGAAACTGTATTGGCCCGGTTTGGTGCATTGTTTCTGAAACCAGCACTCGGACGGTTACTTAAACGTGTTGACCCGGCACGGTATAATGGCGCCAGTTTTCTTGGCTTGCAGGGTGTCGTTATTAAAAGTCACGGTAGTGCTGATCAATGGGGTTTCGCCAGAGCAATTGAGGTGGCCCTCAATGAAGCAGAGCGGGACCTTCCAACATTGATTGAAAAGCGACTGTCCGAGAATAATCAATCAGCTGTTGTAATACAGAGGTAATCAATGAAAAATAATCTGGCATTTGTCTTTCCGGGCCAGGGATCCCAGAAAATTGGCATGCTCTCTGAGTTGTCTGGGAAGTACGCAATGGTGCAGGATACTTTTGCCGAGGCTTCGGATGTGCTCCATTATGATCTGTGGGACATGGTGCAAAAGGGTAGTCAGGAAGATATTACACTGACAGAGCGCACCCAACCCTTGCTCTTGACCGCCAGTGTTGCAGTCTGGCGAATATGGCAGCAGGAAGGGGGTGCCCGTCCGGCCCTGATGGCGGGCCACAGCCTGGGCGAATGGTCTGCCCTGGTCTGTTCTGGCGTAGTGGCCTTTGAAGATGCCGTGCGCCTGGTCCGTAATCGTGGGGCCTACATGCAGGAGGCTGTACCCAGGGGCGAAGGCGCTATGGCTGCCATACTCGGTCTGGACGACGATTTGATTAAAGAAATCTGTGCGAAGGCCTGTGAGGGACAAGAGGTGTCTGCGGTCAACTTCAACTCCCCCGGCCAAGTGGTTATAGCGGGGAATTCAGCGGCCGTTGAGCGCGCGATTGAAGGTTGCAGGGCGGCCGGCGCCAAACGTGCCATGCCCCTGCCCGTAAGTGCGCCATTCCATACTGGTTTGATGAAGCCCGCTGCGGATCGTCTGGCCACCGAAATTCTGGCCACCCAGTTTTCCGCACCGGAAGTATTAATAGTTCACAACGTCAATGCAAAAACCGAGTCTGATCCGGATCGTATCAAGCACTTGATGATTGAGCAGATTTTTAAGCCGGTACAGTGGGTGGAATGCGTCAATACTCTCGTTTCTGCAGGTGTTGATACCGTGGTTGAGTGTGGTGCCGGCAAGGTGTTGGGAGGCTTATGCAAGCGTATCGCTCCCTCATTGATGACATATGCCACAGAAGACAGTGATAATTTGACCAAATCACTGGCAGGGTTGTAACTGCCTGCCAGTAGTAAAGGAGTAGTGATGAGTGTTATAGATAAAGTGGCTCTGGTTACCGGTGCTACCCGGGGGATTGGTGCCGCGATTGCCGATGGCCTGGGTGCTCAAGGTGCAATTGTTGTAGGTACGGCAACTTCCACATCCGGAGCAGAGCAGATTTCTGCCAGATTTCGCGAAAAAAACATCAGGGGAGTTGGCATGGTGCTTGATGTCGCCAGTCAAGAGTCGGTTGACGGAGTGCTGACAGCTATAATCGAATCCTATGGTGCGCCGTTGATTTTGGTTAACAATGCGGGTATCACCAAAGACAACCTCCTGATGCGGATGAAGGATGAGGAGTGGTTTGATGTGATTGACACGAATCTCAACTCACTCTATCGCTTATCCAAGGCCTGTCTCCGTGGCATGAGCAAGGCCCGTTGGGGCAGGATCGTCAATATCAGTTCTGTGGTCGGTTCCATGGGTAATGCCGGACAAACTAACTACTGTGCTACCAAAGCGGGTGTCGGTGGTTTTACCCGCTCTTTAGCTAAAGAGCTTGGGCCACGCAATATTACGGTAAATGCCGTCTCCCCGGGTTTTATTGATACTGACATGACAAAGGAGTTGCCCGAAGCCAGCAAGCAGGCAATATTGTCACAGGTACCACTGAATCGTCTGGGTTCAGCTGAAGAGATTGCCGCAGTCGTGAATTTCTTGGTTGGTGATGGCGGCAACTACATTACCGGCGAGAATATACACGTAAACGGTGGCATGTACATGTCTTAACTTTTTGAAATATAAAATAAAAACAGGATTTTCCTGAAACCGGTTACACACCGGGGTTTTTACAGGTAAAATGCGCGCCAGATGTGCCGTTAATTACAGATTTCTTGTTGTTGGTTAAATCTACACGCCAAGCAACAGACTAGCCTATAAGATTTAAAGGAGAGAATAAATATCATGAGCAGCATCGAAGAACGTGTCGCGAAAATGGTCGCAGAGCAATTGGGCGTCAAAGAAGCAGATGTAAAACCTGAGTCTTCCTTTGTTGAAGATCTGGGTGCTGACTCCCTGGATACCGTTGAGCTGATCATGGCTCTCGAAGAAGAGTTTGATACTGAAATTCCCGATGAAGAAGCTGAAAAAATTGCTACAGTTCAGAATGCGATTGATTACATCAACGCGAATCTCGGGTAACAAAATTTACTAATATTGATTGCAAAAAAACCGCTCTCACTGAGCGGTTTTTTTATACCTGTCTTTTGCACGTTTATCTGTTTTAATTTCCACCCATGAATAATCACTCTCCCATCACCCAGATAAATGGTGAAGACACCAACTGCGTCAATGCGTTTGATCGTGGTCTTTACTACGGACACGGTCTGTTTGAAACAACAAGGCTGTCCGGTGGCGCTATTCCTCTTTGGCCATTACATTGTAAGCGGTTGGCTGCAGGCGCCAGCCGCTTGGGGATACCCTGTGACGAGAGAAAGCTGGTGGAATATCGGGATACCCTGTTAGCACAGTGCCCGGATAACGGTATTGTTAAAATTGTCCTGACGGCAGGGGTCGGTGGTTCAGGTTATCGGCCACCGGAGTCCGTTTCTCCCAGCTATCTGTTCCAGTGGTTTCCGTTTCCCAAGTACAGCTGTGACTGGTTCTCCACCGGAATACCCCTTTTTTTATGCAAGCACAAACTGGCGATTTCATCTTCGCTGGCCGGAATGAAACACCTCAACCGACTCGAACAGGTGTTGGCCAGAGCCGAGTGGGGAGATGAGTACCCCGAGGGATTGTTGCTTGATCAGCAGGGGCTTGTGATTGAAGGGGTGAGCAGTAATCTTTTTTGTTTTCGTGAAAATCAATGGTTTACTCCGATCCTTGCGGACTGCGGTGTTGCCGGGGTGATGCGTGAATACCTGATGTCGGTGCTTCTACCGGCACTGTCTGTTCCAGTGACAGAATCACGAATAACACTGGAAAAGCTGGTCTCTTCCGAAGAGGTATTCCTGTGCAACTCCGTCGTAGGTATATGGCCCGTGGTTTCACTCGCTGACAGGTATCATTGGCCATTGGGTGAGCATGTCAAATCCATTCAACATCGACTCCAGGACGTTTTACCGTGTTACGGGTGATACATCGTTACTTATTGCTTGCGACATTCACGTTTATACTAGCTGCCATCGCTGTTTTCCTGGTTATCAGCTGGCACCTGGATACTCCGATGCAGGTGGGTGAGGACGAATTTGTCTTCACTGTTCCTTCGGGTTCCTCGCTAACCCTGTTATCTCTCAGTCTGGCAGATAAAGGCATGTTGAAGTGGCCCGATGTACTGATTCTCTGGAGTAGAATGACTGGGCAAAGCACGATCAAGGCTGGAGAGTACAAACTACAGCCGGGTGATACGCCCAGAGAATTGCTCAATATGTTGACGGAAGGCAGGGTTGTCCAGCATCAAATTACCTTTCCCGAGGGGTTGCGTTTTGCTGAATGGCTGCATTTGCTGAATCAGCAACCGGGGTTGGTTAAATTGTTGCCTGGATTGAGCGGTGATGAGGTTATCAAAACCCTGTCGCTGGAGATTGAACACCCCGAGGGTTGGTTTTTTCCTGATACATACAGTTATAGTTATGGCGACAGTGATCGTGATATTTTGTCGCAGGCCCACCAACGAATGCAGGCGGTGTTGGCTGAGGAATGGCAACAACGGACGTCGGACCTACCCTTTAACTCGCCCTATGAGGCCTTAATTCTGGCATCGATTGTGGAAAAAGAGACGGGAGTAACCAGTGAGCGGGGTGAGATAGCTGGTGTTTTTGTGCGACGACTTAAGCGTGGTATGAAGCTGCAGACAGATCCCACCATCATTTATGGATTGGGGGATGACTATCAGGGGTATATCAAGCGCCGGCATTTGCAAAAAGCGACGCCCTATAACACGTATATTATCGATGGACTGCCACCCACGCCAATTGCGATGCCAGGACGCGGCGCGATTCACGCTGTGTTAAATCCGCAAGAGGGTGACAGCCTTTTTTTTGTGGCAAAGGGCGATGGCAGTCACTACTTTTCCGCCAGTTATGAAGAACATTTGAAAGCCGTCCAAAAATTCCAGTTGCAGCGGCGCTCCGATTACCGCTCAACCCCCCGCTAGCGAGCATAATGAATATCAATGAGATGAAGCCTGAAAGTGCCATGTTTATCACCGTGGAAGGAGGCGAGGGTGTAGGTAAAAGCACCAATATGGCCTTTATCGGTGAATGGCTTGAGCGCCACAATATCCCATATATTGCCACCCGGGAGCCGGGAGGGACCCCTCTGGCTGAAGAGATTCGAGCGTTACTGGTGAAACCTAGAGCGGAGCCTGTGGCGGAGAATACCGAGTTGTTACTTATGTTTGCTGCCCGCGCTCAGCATATAGCAGAAGTGATTATGCCGGCCTTGCGCCGCGGCCAGTGGGTTCTCTGTGATCGTTTTACCGATGCTACCTATGCCTATCAGGGGGGCGGGCGGGGGATAGACAGAGCAAAAATCGCGCAGCTGGAAAACCTGGTACAGGGAGCGTTGCGCCCTGATATGACATTGTTGTTGGACATTCCAGTCAAACAGGGGCTGGCTCGGGCAAGGGAACGTGGTGAGCCGGATCGTTTCGAACGGGAAGAGCTGTTTTTTTTCAACGCTGTTCGCGATTGTTATCTGCAACGTGCCAGTGAAGAACCGCATCGATATCGCATTGTTGACGCATCGCTGCCGCTTGTCGATGTGCAGAGCTCTCTGGCCATGCATCTCAAGCAGTTTTTGGAAAGTAGCGCGTGATGTTGCCCATAACCGAGCCATATCCCTGGCAACAAAATCAGTGGATGCAGCTCAACAGGCTGATTAGCCAGGAAAAGTTGCCGCATGCTCTGGTTCTTTGTGGACCTCGACATCTCGGTAAAGAACAATTTGGCTACGCCCTGGCGCAAAGGCTTCTTTGTGACAATCAACAAGGGCAGGTGGCATGTGGTGTCTGTAAACAATGTTCGTTGTTTACTTCGCAAAATCATCCGGATTTTTTGCGGATAGTACCGGAGGAAGAGGGTAAGGCCATCCGGATTGACCGCATTCGTCAGTTGAGTGAATTCACTGAAAAGACAGCACAGCAGAGCGGTTGGAAGATTGTGATTATTTCCCCCGCAGATGCGATGAACATTAACGCGGCTAATGCCCTGTTGAAAACACTTGAGGAGCCAGCCAGAAAAACACTGTTGATACTGGTCTGTCATCGGCTCTCAAGGTTATCGGCGACCGTGCGGAGCCGTTGCCAGAAAGTTGTTTTTCCCGTTCCGGCACCGGCTGAAGTTCATGCTTGGTTGTCATCGAAGATAGCGGATTCCGATAGCAGTGAAGCTGAGCTATTGCAGTATGCCGAAGGTCGACCCCTGTTGGCGCTGGAGTTTCTTCAGACTGACCTGCTGGAGATACGCCGTACCTTCGATAAAATGCTCGATGAGCTGGCTTCTGGACAGTTGAGTGCTATTGTCTCAGCCCAGAAATGTCAGTCTATAGACACAATGATGGCGATCGACTGGTTATACAGTCGGCTGGCCCTGGAATTGAAGACGAAAGAAATGCACCCTGGTGCCTACCGCTATCTGGATCGACTTATACAGATAAAAAGACGGCTTCAGGCGGGGGGGAACCCCAATAAATCATTATTGTGGGAGGAGCTGATGCTGGATTGGCAACATCTAGTATCACTGGCTCCCTCCAGACGCGCAGGGTAAGCTTGAAGCGAAAAGTATTCTTGTTTAAAGAGGCAGCCAAGTTGGCTGTCCCCAACGTTTGTATAGTAGACTTCTGTTAAATTTTTCGGGTTGATTATGGATATGGAAGCGTTTAGTGGTAGCGTTCGAAATGGTATTTTGAACCTTTCGATCAAAGATGAGCAGGCGTTATATGCTGCTTACATGCCGTTTGTTATCAATGGCGGTTTATTTATTGCTACACGAAAAAACTACAATCTTGGTGATGAGGTATTCATTTTGCTGGATCTCATGGAAGAACCGGACCGTTTGCCTCTGACCGGAAAAGTTATCTGGATTACCCCGAAAGGCATGGGCGGCAACCGTCGCGAGGGTGTCGGCATCCAGTTGAATGAAAAACACGGTGACATTCAGGGTAAATTTGAAACTTATCTGGCAGGTTTGATGGAAGCGGGCAAGCCCACCAATACCATGTAATTTCACAATCAACAGGCTTTAGACGGTGCTGGTGGATTCACACTGTCATCTGGATCATCTCAATCTGGACGACAATCACAGTTCTCTTTCCTCAATACTTGACGATGCTCGTCAGCGGGGTGTTGGTGCTTTTCTGGGCGTCGGTGTAGACTTGGACAGTTCGGCAAGACTGATCGAGCTGGCGGAATCCAACCGGGATGTTCTGGTTTCTGTGGGCGTTCATCCGCTCCAGGAAACATTGCCTGCATTACCTGAACCCGATGACTTGATCCAAATTGCCAGCCATCCGGCCGTCGTGGCAGTGGGAGAAACAGGCCTTGATAACTATTACAGCCCGGACTCAGCGGCTTGGCAGGAAGAAAGTTTCATCCGCCATTTAAAGGTGGCAGATAAACTGAACAAACCCGTGGTCGTTCATACACGACAGGCCCAGCAGCAAACGCTGGCCATTCTGCGAGCGCATGTAAATCAGGACGTCGGCGGGGTTTTGCACTGCTTTACCGAGACCTGGGCGATGGCTGAAGCCGCCATAGCGATGAATTTTTATATTTCCTTTTCCGGAATTATTACCTTTCGCAATGCCGCAGCCTTAAGAGAAGTCGTCAAAAAAGTACCGCTCGATAAGTTGTTGGTGGAAACGGATGCGCCCTGGTTGGCGCCGGTACCCTATCGTGGCAAACAAAACCTGCCCGGCCATGTGGTAGAAGTTGCGCAGATGGTCGCCGATATAAAAGGTATTTCTTATCAGCAGGTTGCCGAAACGACGACTGCTAACTTCGCCGCGCTTTTTCTTGGTGGGCAATCGTTTTCCGCTCGTAGTAGTCCAGTAGTTCCCCTATAGCAAAACTGCCTGACTGGTTGGTTTGCTGTGGTAATCACCTTAATGCACAGCTGACCCACCTTCCTCCCCGAGCATCCATGCTTGGGAGTCTGGCAGGGGGAGTAGGGCTATTCTCGGGATTGCCCGTCATCCTTCTTTGTCTTCGACCTTTTGTTCTTCCTGTGAATTAACCATTAACTGGCTGGATTGGACGATCTCTTCGTAGTCACTTTTTGAAAAAGTAAACAAGATGTCTTTATCACTGCGCTGCACGAAGTGTTGTCCATTATTTTCGTGGAATGTATAGCGCCAGCTGTTATCACCAGATGTGACATCCAGTTTTATATCATGGCCCTCGGCAAGATCAGGCTTGTCCTTTACCAAACCGGTCACACGGAGTTTGTTCAGGCTGCTGAGCAGATTCTCGATTTCCTGTTGATTTTTGGCCACTGGATTATCCTGATTGATCAGAATAGCTGGACCTTTACGGGATAACTGCCAGTTATCGCCGGTTTTCACCAAGACAAAGTTAGCTCCCTCAATACGGTCAAGGTTTTTAGCCGCCAACAGAGACCTGTCCAACCAGTCAGTGGTTTTGGGGGGAATATCGGCCAGTTCCAGTTCTACTGCATAAACCTGGTCATTCCCGCCCTTTCTTATGTGTAGTTGTTTGAGTCCCGGCGATGAGCCGATCAGAATTTCACCGAGCAGGTTTTCTCCGCTGTAGATAGCTATTCGACGTTGAGCATTTTTTTGATCCACCTCGAAACGGGAGTGGCTGGTCTGGTTTGTGGCAATCGGCCACTTCACCTGAAGTTGTTCAAGCTTCTCCAGTAAAGCATTCACTTTGTCGCTCTGGGCGAGCAGCCCATCTCCCAGTAATTGCCACTCGCCATCGTCCTTGCTCTTGCTCTTGCTCTGGCCCAGGGAAACTGTGCCGGTCTCAGAGGTAATCGTGACCTTGTCGACATTCTCCCAGTGGATATCCAGCAGAGCCTGGGGCAGGTCGCTGTTTGATTGATGCTGGGCATACCACCACAGACCTGCGATTATGATCAGCTGGATGGCCAAAAGGCCGCTCAACGCGGTTTTTGTATTCATCTTCTGAAGCTCCTTTATTTGGCTAACACATTGAGATAATGCTGTTGACGGGAGCGCTGCTGTTTCCGCTGAAACAATGCAATAATCGCCAACGCCAAAATGGCCAGCGCATAGTTCAAATACTCCCAGAAAATCTGGGTGTCATGATCCATCGGTGGCAGTGTCCTGTTGAACTGCCCTCTTGCACGAATACTGAGCATGCTGGCATCTTCCAGCGCCCAGTCCACGGTATTTGCCATCAACTGCATCGGATTCAGATATTCGCTGCCCGCTGCAGAATTTGCCATGGTCATAGTCTGATCGCGCAGAAAATCATTTGAGCTGTATAGAATGATTCTTGCCGAGGATGGTGAGTGTTCGGTTACACTGGAAAAGCCCGCAAGGGATGTCCCGGTTTCTGTGTCGCTTGCCACATCATCCTTTGACATTAGCGGTGATTCTTTTCCCGCAAAGTAAGAGGTGAAGCGACCTTCACTGATCACACCGAGTAAATAGGATTTCTCCTCCTTAGGTAGGGGGAACGCTGCGAAACCGTTTTCGTCAATTTCGGGCATGATATCCATGTTGTCGGATATCCAGGAGCGCTCCGAGCTGCGAATCAATTCCGTTATATCCCGATCGGCCTGCTTTTCAGCGTCGATAGTGATCGGTGAGGCCCAGGCTACCGTGACCTGTGGGATGTTGGCTGAAATTGGATTTTCCTCGTTTAGTCCTTCCCCTCGAGCGTCGATAAAATAGGGGTAGTCAATGACCCGGATTTCCTGAACCCTGTGGCCGCGCACATTACGGATCATGGGCATGGGGAAGGAAGCATTTTGAGCATCCAGAACCAGCTTGTTTTCAATGCCGAAACCGTGATGGGTCAGCCAGTCCTGAAATGCACCCTGAAGCTTTGCCACGCCAAGTCCCTGTTGTGTCAGGGTCGTAGTAAACGGCGAGGCTGAAGCGACGACGGTGCCACCTTTCATCAGAAACTGATCGATGGCAAAGAGTTCTTTGTCTTTCAAATTGTTTGGTGCTGCGATCACCAGAATATCTGCATCTGCAGATACGCTGCCGTCGCTCAGGTCTTCCTGGGTGACATTGAGTTCGGCGCCGAGGGTTTCCTCCAACTGGACAAAGCGGGGAGTAGATATCCCGTATTGTTCCGTTTTTTCATCCACCTTTGGTGTTACCAGAGCTACATTTTTAGTAATGCCTGAGGCGAAGCGCTTTATGCTGGCTTTCAGGTTGCGCTCGAAACTTGCCTTGGTTGGCTCATCAAAAGGAATTTGCCTTATCTGGTCGCCCTGTTCCAGAGTCAGATAAAAATAAAAACGCTCATCACTGAAAAGGCTTCTGGACATCGGTTTGAAGCCATATTTTCTGGCCAGTGCCTGTACCTCCTGAGCATTCTCTGCATTGGGGGCCACATGGTTGACGACCATTTGATCGCCAGCCTGCTGCTGTAGCGTATCGATGACATCAGTGACGGCTTTTTTATACTCGACAAGCTCCCCCGGCAGTTGTTGGTCTTCTGAAATATAAGTGTTCAGCACGAGTGTGCCATCCACCATATCGAACAGATTGCCGCCGCTGCGATAACTGTTGAGTACTTTCTTCAAGCTGCGGGTGAGGTCATATTCAGGATTGCGAAGCTGCACCTCTAGGCTGTTATCCCCCTGTGATTTCACTTCAATCAAATCCTGAAAACCCAGTACTTCAAATTCGTCGCCGTACTGCACCAGAATATTAAAATAGGAGTTTACGATGGCAGACTGATAACGGTCGGCCACCTGCAATGGTGTCGCTCGAATGCTGTATTTGGTGTTTGCTTCTTCCTCCAGTTCCGGATTGGTAACCGGATCGAGGAACTCCACTCGGACCTTGCCTTTGCCAGCGATTTCGTATTCCCGAATCAGGTCTTTCATGCGGGGTACCAGAGGTGCCAGTAACGGGTGGGTTTTACTGCTGAAATACCCGCGAATTAACAGCGGTTCCTCAACTTGATTCAGGTACTGCCGGGTGGCATCAGAGATGGAATAAATATCACCCTCGGTAGTATCAATGCGCAGCAGGTTTACTTGCCCAAGCCAGAGGTTGGCAAGTACCGCATTGGCCAACAGTAATCCGGTGATAGCCCGCCAGCTCTGATGTCGTGGTGTGCGTTTGAGGTTTGCCCAGCGCTCTTTTTCGAGAAAAAATGTGTTTAATGTCAGAAATACAATGATGATGCTGAAGTAGTAGTAGAGGTCCCTGATATCGATGACCCCTCGAGTAATCGAGTCAAATCGAGAGCCTGTCCCGAGCATTCTCAGCCACTCGCCAGTCGTATTGCCAAATAAATCCGTAATGGTGGCCGTGCCTACCAGATAAAACGAACCACAGACCCCGACAGAACAGATCAGACTGATAATCTGGTTGTCACTTCGGGCTGATACAAACAAACCAATGGACAGGTAGGCTGCGCCCAGTAACAGGGCGGCGATATAGCCTGCCCAGACTGGCCCCCAGTCAAGCTCGCCCAGCTGTGCAACGGTGAAAGGAAGTGGAAGTGTCATCAGCAGTGCTATGGCCAATAACAGCATGCAACCGAGGAATTTACCCAGTACAAAATGCCACAGGGGGAGTGGTTGGGTCAGCACATGTTCCAGCGTGCCTGTGCGCCGCTCCTCACTCCATAGTCTCATTGTCAGGGTGCTTGTCAGAAAGATCAGTAAAACGGGCATCCATTCAAAAAGTGGACGGACATCCGTAATATTTCTGGAGAAGAACGATTCGCCCCAGAAAAAAATAAACAGACTGATACCCGCGAAAGCGGCTAGGAACAGGTATGCAGTTGGTGAGGCAAAGAAAATGGCTATTTCTTTGGCGGCAATGCGGCGAATCAGGGGCAGATGTCTTTTTTCAGGCTGCATCTTTTGTCTCCTCTGCTGGTGTCTTCACCGGGACGGTATTGACCTCCCTGAAAAGGGTTTCAAGATCGCGTTTTTCCTGGCTGATGCCATAGATATCGATGTCCGCTTGCACCAGCAGCCGGGTTATTTCAGGGATCAGTTTTTGTGGGTTGGTGTCTCCCTCAACACGCAGGCGGTAGTTGAAAGGCGATTGGTTGGCTTGAGCCGTATGGTCGGGCAGTGGCTCAATAGCAAGCTCATCTTCTAATGAAGACAATGCTGAATTCACGGCTGTTATGCCGGAGGATGCTACCAGGAGCAATGTGTTGCTCCTGCGCAATTCCTCTAGCCCTGCATCGACGGCCAGTCGGCCATGTCGAATAATCAATGCCCGATCACAAATGGCGTCCACTTCCTGCATTATGTGCGTAGAGAGAATGACGGTTGCTTTGCTGGCAAGTGTTTTAATGAGTATTCTCATCTGCTCGGTCTGAGTTGGATCAAGCCCGTTCGTCGGCTCGTCCAGAATCAGTATTCTTGGCTTGCCGAGGATTGCCTGCGCGACGCCAACGCGCTGCTTATAACCCCTTGAGAGCGTGGCTATGGGGGAAAGCAGCTTATCTACCAGTGCGGTTTCCCGAATAACGCGTCTTATTTCCTGAACTTTATCTTCCTCTGCAAGGCCTTTCATATCACCCACATAATCCAGGTAATCGGCCACGGTCATTTCGGGATAGATGGGGAGGTTTTCCGGAAGGTAACCGATCTCAAGCTGTGCTTTTTTGGGATCGATCTGCAAATTAATATTATCTATCGTGATGCTACCGTTATTGGGTTCCAGATAACCACTGAGCATTTTCATGATGGTGGTTTTTCCGGCACCGTTGTGGCCGAGCAGGCCGACGATTTCGCCGTGATCGATTTTGAAATTCACCTCATCCACAGCTTTAAAATCGCCATAGAAGCGGGTTAACCGGGTAACTTCCAGCATGTGTCCTCCTACGCTGACGTAATTTTATTGTTTTATAACGGGGGCGATCAGGTGGTTTTCCTCAGGGGAGGGGGGCGAGCCAATATTGAGTGGTGGGATGGTGTTTCATCGCAGAATATAAACATCACTTCCGGATTTCCTGTTCTTTCGGTTGGGCTCTTTTGGCTCCAGTTGGACTGTTCAGGCTTTCAGCTGCTCATGATTGGGGCTTGGATAAAAAATTCAAGCACTCGAAATTTACAGATGGGATAAAGCAGAAAAAGTTCCCGGAAACGATGGTGAAATTGCTCAATCCGGTGTCACATTTTTCAATAATTCGAGACAGCCAATCTGATTCAGCTGTGTGAGTTGCTGGTCATCTTTGACCAGGATGGTGCCGGCAAACCCCAGCGCATTTATCGCCAGGTTGTTAAAGCTGCTTTGGCTTCGTGGAACAACCCAGATGTGTTCTCTGGTCATCAGCAGATTGTGTGCCGGTGCCAGGCTGTCAGCCAGATTGTGCGGCTCAAACTCACTGAGAATCCTATGATAATTGTGGCAGTTGAGCTCGGCGCAGCGTCTGATTTCATCGGACTCGTTGCCAACGGGATATGCTGTTCTTGCAACTCTGTGGGGAAATGGCAGTGTTGACTGCTTGCTGTCTTCTGCAGCCAAGGGCAGGTGTTTGAACAACGGCTCGAAGGGGTAGTTGTTGTCGGTCTCATTTTTGATCTTGGTAAAGGGAATCATCTGCAGGTGTTTGTGGGTAATGCTTGAACCGGCCTCGGGGCCGCCATTAAAAAAAACCAATCCCTGTTGGGCCTGCAGGCAAATCAACGCTGCATGAAAGTCTTCGCTATTGAGTGGTTCACGCTGATGGGCGAATTCCGTTGTTACCATCAGTATGTGATGGTCCATCACGTTAAACTTATTTAACAGGCAGCGGTAATGCTCTGTCAGTTCACCCACATAAAGCGCCGGTTCGTAGGGTAAAAAAGGGTCAAAGTCCTCGGGTTTTTTAATCTGGGAGGCCGCATCTTTGGTCGCCTTCGACTTGCGGGCAAGATTGGCCACAACTCTGATTTGCAGGTGGAGTGTGTGTTGGTCAAGCATGACCTGTTGCTCGATACAGCGGGTGGGAATCGATTTAAGTGCACCGGATGATAGGGCCAACTTTGTAACCGTCTGTACCTGTTGCCAGAGTGCTGTCCCGGAAAGATTGCTCAATGGGTACTCCTGAATTAAACCGTTGTTGATAAATGGCCGTGTGGAAATTATTTTGCGCATGACTCAACCTGCCTGCAAGCATCAGGTTACAATTTGTTGGCTTGTTAATCCGTTCCTCAATCAGGCATGCTAAATAATGACGCCGCAACGCTTTGAGAAAATTCAGCAGGTGCTGAACCGTCGCCAACCGGATCTGACGGTGATTACTGATCAGGTTCACAAGGGACAAAACCTTTCTGCCATCCTTCGTACCTGTGATGCCGTCGGCATTCATCGGGTGCACGCTGTTTATGATACCGGCTATTTTCGGCCACACACGGGGACCGCAATGGGTTCCCAGAAGTGGGTTAAAACCGAGGTTCACCGGGAAATTACCGAGCCCATCGAGCGGCTCCAACGGCAGGGCTTCCAGGTCTTTGCCGCCCATTGCGATGAGGGGAGCGCCATGGATTATCGTGAAGTCGATTACACTAGGCCAACCGCGTTGGTTTTAGGCGCAGAAAAGCGCGGTGTCAGTGGGCCGGCACTGGATATAGTGGACGGCTGTGTGGTGGTGCCCATGATGGGCATGTCTGAATCGTATAATGTCTCGGTAGCCTGTGCGATCATCCTTGCTGAGGCGCAGCGCCAGAGGGCTATTGCCGGACTTTACCGGCAGTGTCGTCTGCCCGATGAAGAATACCACCGATTATTGTTTGAGTGGTGTCAGCCGGTGATAGCCAGGTTTTGTCGGGCGCGGGATCTCGCCTATCCTGAATTGGACGATACGGGACACTTGGTGAATCCCCAACAATTTTCAGCTTTGGCAAACCGCTCTTAGTGTGGTGTGCGTTCTCTTTCCAGTTTTTCCTGCAGTACTAATAAGTCACAAACTTGCCATTGAATATGATTAAAAAGCGCTAGAATCGACTCACTGTATTTATTTTTCGGAAGCATTTTTCAGAAGGTTCAGACAATGACAGTTTACAGAGCACCCACAGCCGACATGACCTTTTTGCTCAATCACGTTTTGGCGATGGATGAGATTGCGAAATTGCCGGGTTTTGAAGATGCCACCCCGGATATGGTGGACGCTATCCTGACTGAAGCCGCGCGCTTTTTTGGCGAAGTGGTCGCTCCGACCAACCAGCCCGCAGACGCGCAGGGAACCCGGCTCGATGGCACGACGGTCCTCACTGCGCCGGTACTGGACGGCATTTATCAGCAGATGCTGGCAGCCGGGTGGATGGGTTTGGCCGCCGATGTGGATTTTGGTGGTCAGGGTATGCCTGGCGTGCTGTCCATCGCCGTTGATGAGATGAGCCAGTCTGCCAATATGGCGTTCGGTTTGTGCCCCATGCTGACCAAAGGTGTGGTCACAGCCCTGAGTATTTATGGCAGCGACGAACAAAAGGCTTTTTACCTGCCGCGACTTATCTCCGGTGAATGGAGTGGCACCATGAACCTGACGGAGTCTCAGGCTGGCTCGGATCTGGCCGCAGTGCGTACGAAAGCCACGCCAAATGGCGACCATTACCTACTTAGTGGCCAAAAGATTTTCATCACCTGGGGCGATCATGAGTACACGGATAACATTATTCATCTGGTGTTAGCCAGAACCCCGGATGCCCCGACCGGGGTCAAGGGCATCTCCCTGTTTCTGGTGCCCAAGTATCAGTTCAAGGACGATGGCACTCGCGGAGAGCGCAACGATGTCTATTGCGTTGGGCTTGAACACAAAATGGGCATTCATGCGAGCCCCACCTGCACGCTTGCGTTCGGTGACAATGGTGGCGCAGTGGGTTATCTGATCGGTGAGGAGAACCAGGGGTTGGTTTACATGTTTGCCATGATGAATGAAGCCCGCCTCGCCGTTGGCTTGCAGGGTGTCGCTGTCAGTGAGCGTGCCTATCAGCAAGCGGTGGCTTTTGCCAAAGAGCGGATTCAGGGCGCGATACCGGGTAAAAACGGGGTTGCCATCATTCATCACCCCGATGTTCGCCGTATGTTGATGCAAATGCGTGCCCTGACTGAAGGTGCCCGTGCCATGGCCTATTCTGCATTGGCCCACGAAGATCGTGCCCATAAACTGGAGGATCAGGAGCAGAGTCGCTATCACCAGCGGCGGGTTGATCTTTTGACGCCGCTGGTAAAGGGATGGTGCACAGAAATCAGTCTGGAGGTCGCGTCCCTTGGCATACAGGTGCACGGTGGTATGGGCTACGTGGAAGAGACTGGCGCTGCCCAACATCTGAGAGATGCTCGAATTCTGCCGATTTACGAGGGTACCAACGGTATTCAGGCCATGGATCTGGTAGGGCGTAAAATTGCCAAGGATCAGGGGTTGGGCGCAATGGAGTTGATCAAGGATCTCCATCCTGTCCTGCGAGAGGCCGGCAATGCTGACTTACCGGTAATCGCCGAGTCTTTATCGGCGTCGCTGGCTGATTTAAAAGAAGCGGTCGAAGTGCTTCTTGCCAGTGCGGCCGATGAAAACTGGGCTGCATCGGGTGCCATGGCGCATAACCTGCTCATGTTAATGGGCACCTGTGTGGCCGGAGCCATGCTGGCAAAAAGCGCCGTCGCGGCCTCTAAATTACAAAAAGCGGACAGTGGAAACCCGCTTTTCAATAGCAGCAAACTGACCACAGCCAATTTTTTTGCAGAGCATGTTCTGCCGAGAACGGCCTCTTATCTGGCGGCGGTCAAGGCGGGTTCCGACTCGGTAATGGCGCTGGATATCGACGCATTCTGATCGTCGTCTACAAGTGCTGACTGCGAAGTTTTAAGGATTGGCGTCCAGCAACCGCAAAAAAGCCTTGCCGGCATTGGACAGGCTTTTTTCGCGGTGGTGGATGTAACCGAGTTGGCGCTCAATGGTAATGCCGGGCAGTTCGATGATTCGGATGCCGGGCTCTACCATGCTGATGGGTAGCAGGCTCCAGCCGAGACTGATGCTGACCATCATCTTGATGGTCTCCAGGTAGTTGGTGGTCATGGTGGTTGGCAGAGGTATGCCATGCTGCTCAAACACGTTGCGAAGCATCCGGCCTGTGTAGGTTCCCGGTCCCGGAAGGATTGCCGGGTAACGTCGCAGGGTCTCGAGTGTCACCTGGGGTTCTTTCAGCAGGCTGTGATCATCCGATACCATGAAAGCCAGAATATCAGGCCAGATGATGCGTGATTCAATTTTGGGGTTAGCCTGTGGCGCCAGGGTGATGACAGCCACTTCAAACCTGCCCTGTAAAACCCCCTCATAGGCTTTTTCTGAATCCATAAAATCCACCTCCATGGTTACGGAGGGGTAGTGTTGGGCGAATTGTTTTAGCACCGGTGGCAAGCGGTGCAGTCCGATATGATGGCTGATTGCCAGCCGCAATCGGCCGGCAATGTCCCCGGTGAGGTCGCTGATGGCCTGTTGTGTGTCTGCAACTTCCCGCAGGATACGGGCAGCTCTGGGCAGCAGTGCTTCCCCGGCCTCGGTCAGGGTGACCGATCGGGCAATCCGGTCAAATAGTCGACATTTCAGCTTTTCCTCAAGCAGCGCAATCCGTTTGCTGACGGCGGGCTGCGTCATGTGAATGCGCTCTGCCGCGATAGAAAATGATCCTGTCTCGGCCACAGCTATAAACGATTCCAGTAATTGGGTATCCATGATATTGATTATAACTATTCTATATAGGAATCAAAATTATAAAAAAGATGAATTTGTGTTATTTGATGGCGATCCTTAAAATACTCGCAATGATTAATTTTAGTGGTGCTTAAGATGGCTGGTAAAACCCTTTACGATAAACTTTGGGACGCACACCTGGTGCAACAGCGCGAAAACGGTTCTGCGCTACTGTATATCGACCGTCATATTCTGCATGAAGTAACCTCGCCGCAGGCATTTGAGGGTTTGCGGTTGGCCGGTCGCAAACCCTGGCGGCTGGATACAAATATTGCCACGCCTGACCACAATATATCGACAGACCGCGAAGAGCGGGCAGCGGGTGTGGATGCGATCCCGGATGAAACGTCCCGGATTCAGGTGAAAACGCTGGATGAGAACTGTGAATCTTTCGGTATTCGTGAATTTAAAATGAATGAAATGGGGCAGGGCATTGTGCATGTGATGGGCCCCGAACTCGGTGCTTCGCTGCCCGGTATGAGCGTTGTCTGCGGTGATTCCCACACGGCGACCCATGGCGCATTTGCCTGTCTGGCCCATGGTATTGGAACTTCAGAAGTGGAGCATGTGCTCGCTACTCAGTGCCTTGTGACCCAGAAAATGAAAAACCTGTTGATTAAGGTGGACGGTGAGCTGGGAGTAGGTGTCACTGCGAAGGACGTGATCCTTGCCATCATCGGTGAGATAGGTACTGCCGGTGGAAATGGCTACGCCATTGAATTTGCCGGCCAGGTTTTTCGTGATATGTCCATTGAGGGTCGCATGACCGTCTGTAATATGGCTATCGAGGCGGGTGCCAGGGTGGGCATGGTAGCTGTGGACGATAAAACCATTGCCTATTTCAAAGGCCGACGTTTTGCCCCGACCGGTGAAATGTGGGACAGGGCCGTCAGCTACTGGCGCACGCTACAAAGTGATTCAGATGCTGTTTTTGATAAAACGGTCGTCATCAGTGGCAGTGACATCGTGCCACAGGTCAGTTGGGGTACTTCGCCTGAGATGGTTGTCCCGGTCACAGGCAGCATCCCTCGCATTGAAGATGAGACGGATCCAGTCAAGCGTCAGGCTATCGAACGCGCCTTGAAATATATGGGCCTGCAGGGTGGCAGCTCGGTGACCAGTATTCCCGTAGACCGGGTATTTATCGGCTCTTGTACCAACTCCCGTATTGAGGACTTGCGGGCCGCAGCAGCGATTGCCGAGGGTCGCAAGGTGGCGTCAACAGTGAAACAGGTGCTGGTTGTCCCGGGCTCGCAAATGGTCAAGGCGCAGGCTGAATCGGAAGGGCTTGATCAAATATTTATCGAAGCAGGGATGGAGTGGCGAGAGCCCGGATGTTCCATGTGTCTGGCCATGAATGCCGACAAGCTCGGTGCGGGCGAACACTGTGCTTCAACGTCCAATCGGAATTTTGAAGGACGTCAGGGTAATGGTGGCCGTACCCATCTGCTCAGCCCTGCCATGGCTGCAGCCGCCGCTATTGCTGGGCATATTACAGATGTTCGTTCGTTGAACCAGAGGAGCATGGCATGAAAGTGTTTACCGTACATAAAGGGCTGGTGGCCCCTATGGACAGGGCCAACGTCGATACCGACATGATCATTCCAAAACAGTTTTTGAAGTCGATCAAGCGCACCGGGTTTGGTCCCAATCTATTTGATGAGTTGCGTTACCTTGATGAAGGTCAACCCGGGCAGGAGGGCCGCGAAAGACCTCTCAATCCGGATTTTCCGCTCAATTGGCCCCGCTATCAGGGGGCTTCCATCCTGTTGGCTCGAGAAAACTTTGGTTGTGGTTCCAGTCGTGAACATGCGCCGTGGGCTCTGGAAGACTATGGATTCAGGGTGATTATTGCTCCCAGTTATGCCGATATATTCTTTAATAATTGCTTTAAAAATGGATTGCTACCTATTGTTTTAAATGAAAATATTGTTGCTGATTTGTTCTGTGAGGCTGAGCAGAATCCTGGCTATCAGTTGACTGTGGACCTGCCTCGCCAACGGTTGATCAAGCCGGATGGCGAAGTGCTCTCCTTTGAGATTGACCCGTTTTACAAGCAGTGTTTGCTGGAAGGGCTCGATGAAATTGGTTTGACCCTGAAAGAAGCCGATACCATTCGTGCCTATGAAGCACAGCAAGAGATACGTTGTCCGTGGCTGTTCCATGCCATCAAATAAAGGATTCCGGCAGTGAGTAGAAAAGTACTGATATTGAAGGGGGATCATATTGGTCCCGAAATCGTCAATGAAGCCACTAAGGTGCTGCATCGAATTGATGAAAGGTTCCATCTCGGCCTGCAATTTGAAGAGGGCCTGTTGGGCGGTGCCGCCTACGACGCGGTAGGGGATCCCTGCCCTGAAGCGACCCTGGAAAAAGCCCGGCAGAGTGACGCTGTTTTGATGGGGTCAGTCGGGGGGCCCGAGTGGGATAAGGTTGACAGGCAGCTACGTCCCGAGAAAGGTTTGCTCAAATTGCGCTCGGGCCTGGGGTTGTTCGGTAATTTGCGCCCTGCGATTCTCTACCCTCAGCTGGCAGGGGCCTCGTCCCTGAAACCGGAAATTGTGTCTGGCCTGGACATCCTGATTGTTCGTGAGTTAACGGGTGGGATCTATTTCGGTGAGCCCAGAGGTATCCGGGTGCTGGAAAATGGTGAGCGAGAGGGGTTCAACACCTATAAATATTCGGAATCCGAAATTGTTCGTATCGGCAAGCTGGCATTTGAGGCGGCCAGAGTGCGCAACCGCCGGGTCTGTTCCGTGGATAAGGCCAACGTGCTGGAGGCCACTATTCTCTGGCGAGAAGTGATGCAAGTGTTGGCAAGTGACTATCCGGACGTAGAGCTGAGTCACATGTATGTAGATAATGCTGCCATGCAGCTGATCAAGGCGCCCAAGCAGTTTGATGTGATTGTCACTGGCAACATGTTTGGTGACATTCTGTCAGATGCGGCTGCGATGTTAACCGGTTCGATAGGCATGTTACCCTCTGCTTCGCTCGACAGGAACGGCAAAGGCCTCTACGAACCCTGTCATGGCTCGGCGCCGGATATTACCGGCCGGGGCATTGCCAATCCGCTCGCAACCATACTCTCCGCCGCAATGATGCTGCGTTACTCCCTGCAGGCCCCGGAGGCCGCTGTTGCTATCGAACAGGCTGTGAGCGCCGTGCTGGATAATGGACTGCGTACGTCAGACATCTATACTGAAGGGACCCGAAAGGTGAGCACTGCTGAAATGGGCGATGCGGTAGTGGCGGCACTCTGAGGTGTGCTTAAAATTAAAGTATTTTCTCTGATAAATTTATAATAGGTTGAATTAAATGAATAAAGTTGGTTTTGTAGGTTGGCGAGGAATGGTGGGTTCGGTCCTGATGGAGCGCATGCAGCAGGAGAATGACTTCGCTCTGATCGAGCCCATATTCTTTACGACTTCCCAATTGGGTCAGCCTGGCCCGCAGGTGGTCGGCGTCGATGTTCCGCCGCTACAGGATGCCAATGATGTCGAATCACTGGCAAAAATGGATATTATCATCACTTGTCAGGGAGGCGATTACACCAAAGCGGTGTATCCACAGTTGCGAAATGCTGGTTGGCGGGGCTACTGGATTGATGCCGCCTCTGCCTTGCGGATGGCCGATGATGCGCTGATTGTTCTGGACCCGGTTAATCTGTCTGTGATTAAAGATGGCATCGGTCGTGGAGTCAAAAACTTTATCGGTGGCAATTGTACTGTCAGTCTGATGCTGATGGCGATGGGCGGCTTGTTCAATAAAGGACTGGTGGAATGGACCTCTGCCATGACGTATCAAGCGGCATCCGGTGCGGGCGCACAGAATATGCGTGAACTGATTGCCCAAATGGGCGTTATCGAACACTCGGTGGCATCAGAACTTGCCAATCCTGCCTCTGCAATTCTTGAGATTGACCAAAAAGTTGCCGCTGCCATGCGCAGTAGCTCACTGCCGACGGATCACTTCGGCGCACCGTTAGCGGGTAGCCTGTTGCCCTGGATTGATGTGCAGTTGGAGAGTGGGCAAAGCAAGGAGGAGTGGAAAGGCCAGGCTGAAACCAATAAGGTTCTCGGCCGCTCTGGCAATACGGTGATTCCGGTTGACGGCATCTGTGTCCGTATCGGTGCGATGCGTTGTCACAGTCAGGCGTTGACCGTAAAGCTGACTCAGGATGTGCCCCTGGATGAAATAGAGTCCATCATTGCCGAGTCCAATGACTGGGTTAAGGTTGTGCCCAATGAGCGTGAGGCATCGCTGCGAGAATTGACACCAGCGGCGGTTAACGGTCATCTGCATGTGCCGGTAGGACGATTGCGTAAAATGAATATGGGTAGTCAATATCTCTCTGCGTTTACGGTTGGCGACCAGCTTTTATGGGGCGCAGCGGAACCACTGCGTCGGATGTTGCGCATATTACTGGAAGCCTGACGGTTGAAAATGGACCGGTGTATCGTGTTCAGGACAGCATTAACCGCACTGAACAGAGGCCGGTTTTGTGCAATCGGTCATAGTTCAGGTTGATCAGTCCGGTTATTTGTCGATATTTGGTTGCCATGGCAGTTGAACAATTCTTATTAGTCATAAATACTTGCAGACGGAACCTAATAAGGTGTGAACAGTTTTCTGAAAAGTTTCAGATCCGGGCAGGAAACTGTCTCACAAAGTAAAACAGGGAATATCCTATGACGCTGCGTACCTTGATATTGACCACCGGCTTGCTTGGCCTGTTGCTGACTAATACCGTTTTGGCTTTGGGGCTGGGGGAGATCAAGTTGAACTCATCCCTCAACGAACCACTTGATGCCGAAGTTCAATTGACCAGCATTGGTGAGTTGACTGATATCGAAATACTGGTTGGATTGGGCTCCCCGAGGGATTTCAAAAACGCAGGTGTCGAAAGACTGTTTTTGTTGACAGATCTGAATTTTTCAGTAGATCTCGCAAACCGCGCTCAACCTGTGCTTCGGATTACTTCAAAGAAACCTATCCGCGAGCCCTATTTGAATTTTCTGGTAGAAGTTCAGTGGCCAACTGGTCGTCTGGTGCGTGAATATACCCTGTTGCTCGATTTGCCGGTTTATGCCTCGGAGAGAACCGCTGCAAAAAAGATTGAGGCTGCGAGTTCCGGCCCGCAGCTCCGCAGTACTCCAGCGTCGCCCAAGCCTGCATCAAATACGCCCTCCAGTCAGACACCTGTAGCAGGTGATGGTCAATACAGTGTCAACGCCGGTGATACAGTCTGGGCCATTGCCCAGCGGATTCGTCCCCGGCAGGCCACCATGAATCAGACTATGGCGGCTATCAAACAGCTTAATCCCGATGCTTTCATCAATGACAATATTAATCTGCTGAAAAAAGGGGCTGTTCTTCGGTTGCCGGAGGGCAGTGATATCCGGGCATTGACCCAAACAGAGGTCAGGACTGAACTCAGTCAGCCTGAATCGATACCGGCTAAAGAGAGCGGGGCATTGGCGCCTGTGCTTGATGCCACTGACCAGGATGTAGTGGCAACGGATTCCGGGTCGGCAGGAGAAGGCCGACTCAAACTCGCTGCGCTGGGCGCCGATGATACCAGCGAGCAATCCACCGGAAACGTGAATGGTGGCGGTGAGGCTGGCAGCTCCTCTGGTTCCGGAGATGAGTTAATAGCCGCACAGGAGGAACTGGACAAGACCCTTCGTGAAAATGATGATCTGAAAACCCGTATCGCCAACCTGGAAGAACAGTTGTCTACCATGAATCGTCTGGTGGAAATTCAGGATGATTCCCTGCGCGGTACCCAGTTGGCAGTTCAGGCAGAAGAGCCCTCAGCCACAGAAGAGCCCTCAGCCACAGAAGAGCCCTCAGCCACAGAAGAGCCCTCAGCGTCAGATGTTGAAGACAATGCCGAACCTGCACCAGCTCATGAAGGTGGTCAAGGTGATAGGTCATCGGGGCTGGCTGGATGGATGGACTACTTGCTTTATCCCTTGATTGCGCTACTTGCGCTTTTACTGGCGGTGGTCATGTTTTTCCGCAATCGGAAAAACGATGATGACGACCAGGACGAAGTCTCTCTTCAAACTCTGACTACCTCTAAAGAACCTGAATTACCTGAAGAAAATCCTGCCGAAACCTTTACTGAGACAGAAAAGCAGTATGTCCATGAGGTCGCCGCAGAGCTGGATGAGTCAGATTTAAAAGACCTGGAGGAACTCGAGCTCGGTGATGGTGAAGGCGTTGACCCCAAGGGTGAAGCAGATATTTATCTCTCGCTGGGAAATTATCGTCAGGCTGAGAATATTCTTCGCAAGGCCATAGAGGCCGACCCGCAAGACAGCTCGTTGCGTCTAAAATTGCTGGAAGTACATGTCAACGCCAATAACCCGGATGCCTTTGAGGCAGAAAAGGCCTCACTGGCTGAACTCAATGACAGTCAGGCCGACGCCCGGGCGCTTGCTCTTGAAGCAGAATTGTTGCCTGGGAAATATACTTCTCCGGATACCTCGGCCGACTCTGATGCGCATGCTGATATTTCAACCGGGATACCGGATTCTTCAGTGGACTCGGCGGACTTTGAGGCCCCGACACTCGATTACGATCTGGGTGATGTGTCCCCCAATGCCTCCCTTGAGGATGACACTTACCCGCAAGATGAAGAGGGTGTAACGCCGTCGGCAGATCGTGATTTAAATGACATTGACCTTTTCACTACAAGTGAATTTTCTGCCGAAGAGAGCTCTGCCGATAAGGTTTCCGCTGATGAAGGTTTGACCTCAACATCTCCGGATACGCAATCATCCGCCGGGGAGGCCGAGCCGGACTTTGATCTGGATCTTGACCTCGAGGACATGGACCTGGGTGCACTGTCGACTGAGATCGATGAGGGTATGCAGGATATTGATTTCGATGAAGAAGATCCCGCCAAAGCACAAAATAAACAGGCAGGAGCTGACAAAACGGAAGACACAGCCCTGTCTGACGACCAGGATTTTTCAATGGCAGAGTCTGAGAGCTCGACCATTGAACAGGCTGAACCCCGGACAGAAAATGATGGCTTTGATGATCTAGCCAGTGTGGAGGATTCACTGGGTGACGATGACGAGTCCGATACCAAGTTGGTTCTGGCAGAAGCCTATGCGGATATGGGCGACCCTGACAATGCGCGCGATTTGCTCGAGGAGGTACTTCAGAGTGGTACCGAAGAGCAGCGCAAAAAAGCTAACGATCTTCTCGAGACACTTTCCTGACAACAATGATTCCGGGACTAACCCGAGAGACGAGGTCTCTCGGGCACCCGGCTGAGGACTTTGTTCTTCCTGCCGGGGTAAAACGCATCGCTGCTGCCGTCGAATATGACGGCAGCGCTTTTTGTGGTTGGCAACGGCAGCGACATAGCCCCAGTGTGCAGGCCTCAGTGGAAGCAGCCCTGTCCAGGGTCGCCAATGAGTCCATATCGGTCGTCTGTGCCGGGCGCACGGATACCGGCGTACACGGCACCAACCAGATTGTTCATTTTGATACTGCTGCGAAGAGGCATAATCGCAACTGGCTACTGGGCGGTAATGCCAATTTACCTTACGGGATAAGATTGCACTGGGTGGCCGAACAAACAGCAGGCTTTCATGCGCGTTTCAGTGCCACAGCCAGGACCTACCGATACCTGATTAGCAATCAGGCTCAGCGTTCTGCGCTTTTCTACCATGGATTGAGTTGGGAGAAGCGGCCGCTGAATGCGCTTGACATGCATCGGGCCATTCAGCACTTGATCGGAGAACATGATTTCAGTTCCTTTCGAGCTGCAGGCTGTCAGTCCAACTCGCCAAATCGAAATATCCATCGAGCCAGGGTTTGGCGACAGGCAGACCTTGTCATTGTCGAAATAACCGCAAATGCGTTTCTTCACCATATGGTCCGCAATATTGTTGGAGCATTGCTCTGTATCGGCCGTGGCGACAGATCAAAAGACTGGTTGAAAGAGCTGCTATTACTGCGGGATCGTACTAAAGCGCCGCCAACAGCCCCACCTAACGGTTTGTATCTGGTTAGGGTGAACTACCCCGACTGTTTTGACGTACCTCTGTTTGTACCAGGCCCTCAATTTATTGCAGAAGTCTGATCGAAGAAGGGCGGTGTCCAATAGCCGCAATCAGTGCTTTTTTTGCTACAATCCTTCCAGAATCAATGGGGCGCATAGTGAAACGAACTCGTGTCAAAGTCTGCGGTATAACCCGACCGGAAGATGCACGTGTTGCTGCTGCTGCCGGAGTTGATGCAATAGGTCTGGTGTTTTATGCAAAAAGCCCCAGATTTGTGGGCCTATCAGATGCCGCAGTCATCTCAGCCGAAGTGGGTCCCTTTGTCACAACGGTCGGTTTGTTTGTCAACGCTCCGCAGCAACAGGTGGCAGGGACACTTGAGAGAGTGGGGCTGCAACTTCTGCAGTTCCATGGCGATGAGGACGATGAGTATTGCCGGCAGTTTGGCAGGCCGTTTATCAAAGCGATAAGAATGGCGCCGGACCTGAATCTGTCAAAGGAGCTGGCGCGCTTTCCCAGCGCGAGCGGATTTCTGTTTGATGCCTGGCATAAAGACAAGTATGGCGGTACCGGAGAAACGTTTGCCTGGCGGCGTCTGCCATCGGGTTCAGATTTCCCGCTGATTCTGGCGGGCGGTTTGAGCCCGGGGAATGTGGCCGATGCCATTTCCCAGACCCGACCCTACGCCGTAGATGTGAGTGGCGGTGTGGAGACGGCTCCGGGTATTAAGTCCGCTCGACTCATTGAACAGTTTATTGCCCGTGCTTCAGCCGGGTAACACGACGGAGAACACAGTGAATAAGAAAGCCTCGATTGACTTTAACCAGATGCCGGATGCGCATGGCCATTTCGGCCCCTATGGTGGACGCTTTGTTTCTGAAACCCTGATTTATGCACTGGATGAGTTGGAGAGTATTTATCGCAGCTTAAAGGATGATCCCGAATTTCAGGCCCAGTTTGATTACGATCTCGCCCATTATGTCGGGCGGCCATCGCCGCTGTATTTTGCCGAACGCTGGACCAGAGAGACCGGTGGTGCGAAGTTGTTTCTCAAGCGTGAGGACTTGAACCATACCGGTGCACACAAAATCAACAATACGATCGGGCAGGCGCTGCTGGCCAAGCATACTGGCAAGCAACGGGTAATTGCTGAAACCGGCGCTGGTCAACACGGTGTGGCTACGGCCACTGTTGCTGCCCGTCTTGGTCTGGAATGCCATGTGTTCATGGGTGAGGAAGACATCCAGCGCCAGTCCCTTAATGTCTACCGTATGAAGCTGCTCGGCGCGACGGTCGTGCCCGTGACCTCCGGTTCCAGAACACTCAAGGATGCCATGAATGAAGCACTGCGCGACTGGGTGACCAATGTGGATGACACGTTTTATATTATTGGTACCTGTGCAGGACCTCACCCCTATCCGGAGTTGGTGAGGAACTTTCAATCTGTGATCGGCCGCGAGGCCCGTCAGCAGTCATTGGCCCAAACCGGTAAATTACCGGATGCGTTGGTCGCCTGTGTTGGTGGAGGATCAAACGCCATCGGTCTGTTTCACCCATTTCTGGCAGACGAATCGGTTGCTATGTACGGTGTTGAAGCTGGAGGGTTTGGCCTCGGTACTGGCAAACATGCCGCGCCACTTAACGACGGCATCCCCGGTGTTCTCCACGGTAACCGTACTTATCTGATGGAAGACGAAAACGGGCAGATTATTGAAACCCACTCTATCTCAGCTGGACTGGATTACCCCGGAGTTGGCCCGGAGCATTCCTGGTTGAAAGATATCGGTCGTGTCAAATACGTGGCCATTGACGACGATGAGGCAATGGATGCATTTCGTCATCTCACCAGAATCGAAGGTATCATGCCGGCTCTGGAGTCCAGTCATGCGATTGCCTATGCTGAAAAACTGGCTCGCCAGATGGATCCAGATCAGACCATCGTAGTGAATCTTTCCGGACGGGGTGACAAAGATATTCTGACAGTTGCAGAAATCGATGGCATCACTTTGTAATCATGCATCAGTAAAAAAAGAAGTTGGAAAATTGTCTGTGAACAGGATTAAACAACGTTTTGAAGTTCTTAAACAACAGGGCCGCAAGGCCTTGATTCCTTATGTAGTATTGGGTGATCCCGCCGCCGATGTGACGCTGCCGGTGATGCATGCCCTGGTTGAACAGGGTGCTGATATTCTCGAGCTCGGTGTCCCTTTTTCAGATCCGACTGCCGAGGGGCCGGTGATTCAGAAGGCCCATGAGCGGGCTCTGGCCCACGGGAGTAGTCTGCGTGACGCATTGACACTGGTAAAACAATTCAGGGAGACCGATTTCACCACTCCGGTCATTCTGATGGGGTATGCCAACCCCATAGAGCGGTTGGGGTATCAGCATTTTATTGAGCTGGCTCTTGATGCCGGGATTGATGGGGTTCTGACAGTCGATCTTCCCCCTGAGGAAGCGGGAGAATTCAATCAACAGCTTGGCGACGCAGGTATTGAAAATATTTTTCTGTTGGCACCCACCAGCAGTGATAAGCGACAGAAAATGGTTGCAGAAATGGCCGGTGGCTTTATTTATTATGTCTCGCTGAAAGGAGTGACCGGTGCTGGTAATCTCGATGTGGTGTCAGTGAAACAGCATGTGGACCATATCCGCACATTGACTGACCTGCCAGTCTGTGTAGGATTCGGGATTAAAGATGGTACCTCAGCGCGCGCTGTTGCCGACCTCTCCGATGGCGTGGTGGTTGGTAGTGTGCTGGTGAGTAAAATGGCTGAGCTGGCTGCGCGCGGTGAAACGTCACCACAAACTTTTTCAAAGGCAGTTTCAAGCCTGGTCGCAGAAATGCGGGATGCACTGGATAACTGACGGAATAAACTATGAGCTGGTTGGAAAAAATCCGCCCCAAGGGTCCGGCGACCCAGAAAAAAGACCGCACCCAGAGTGTTCCCGAAGGGCTGTGGAAAAAATGCCCTAAATGCAGTGCACCACTTTATCGTCCAGAGCTTGAAAAGAATCTCGAAGTCTGCCCGAAGTGCGATCATCACCTCCGTATAGGTGCCCGCCGTCGACTGGACTTCTTTCTTGATCGTGAGGGTCGTGAGGAACTTGCCACAGAGGTCAAGCCTGTTGATCGTCTCAAATTCAAGGATGTGCGGCGATATAAAGACCGGTTGAATGACGCCCAGAAATTGACCGGTGAAGACGATGCACTGGTGGCGATGAAAGGTACATTAAAGGGCATGCCTGTTGTTGCAGTGGCATTTGAGTTTGCCTTTCACGGTGGTTCCATGGGCTATGTGGTCGGTGAACGCTTTACCCGTGCAGCCCAGGTTTCACTGCAGGAAAATATCCCCTTGATCTGCTTCTCCGCCACGGGTGGTGCCCGTATGCAGGAGGCACTGATATCCCTCATGCAGATGGCCAAAACCAGCGCAATTATCGAAAGGCTTAAAAGTCAGGGCACGCCCTATATCTCGGTAATGACAGACCCTGTTTATGGCGGTGTTTCTGCCAGTCTTGCGCTGTTGGGCGATATTAACGCCGCCGAGCCTGCGGCAAGAGCAGGTTTTGCCGGGCCCAATATCATTGAACAAACCATCCGTCAGCGCTTGCCCAAGGGTTTTCAGCGGGCAGAATTTCTGCTGGAGCACGGAGCAATCGATTTAATCATTCCTCGCCCTGAGCTTCGGGATACGCTGGCGTCACTCATATCAAAGTTTACCCATTGTCCAGAACCTGATCATATCGATGCCCCAGCGCTCACTGAGTGAATGGCTGACCCTGTTACAAAACAGGCATCCCAAAGAGATTGAGCTTGGTCTGGGGCGGATTCGCCTGGTTGCGAGGGAGTTGGGGCTGGTGGATGTGCCGGACAGGCGTTCACCCGCTAAAACCGTCGTCACCATTGCCGGCACCAACGGCAAAGGCTCTTGCGTCGCTGCACTTCAAGCACTGTTGTCAGCTGCGGGTTACCGCGTGGCCTGCTATACATCGCCTCATCTGATCAACTACCGCGAACGGATAGTAATTGATGGCCATTGCGTCAGTGACGAGGCAATCTGTGAAGCATTTGAACAAATAGAGCAGTCCAGAGGGCAGACGAGCCTGACGTACTTCGAATTTGGTACGTTGGCTGCCTTGATACTGATGGCCAGGGAGGAGCCGGATGTTGCGCTTCTCGAAGTCGGTTTGGGAGGGCGGCTCGACGCAGTCAATATTCTTGATGCCGATATAGCGATTGTCACAGGTGTAGCGCTGGATCATCAGGAATGGCTCGGTGATGATCTCAACCAAATAGGGGCTGAAAAAGCGGCCATTGCACGTGCGGGTAAACCGCTGATTTGTGGTGACCCGAATCCAGTTGCAGGGTTAATCGGCACCGCAGAGAAAGTTGGTGCAAAGCTGATGGTCAATGGCAGGGATTTTTCGGCCAAGCAATTTGTACCGTTGCCTGAGACTTCACTGCCGTCTGCCAGTATTGCCTGTGCCCTGCAAGCCACCAGTCTGATCACAGGTCTGTCACCTTCTGAAGTAGATACCAGTGCAATCGGTGCTGTTGCGGTGCCGGGCCGGTTTCAAAAAGTGACTATCAATGGTGTATCCGTGGTGTTGGATGTGGCCCATAACCCCCAGGCAGCGACGCTGTTGGCAGATCGGCTCAATAGTTTCTCGGGCCACTTGATTGCGGTTGTCGGTCTGATGGCGGATAAAGATATTCCAAATATTCTTGCACCGTTGGGACCGATGGTTAAAAGCTGGTACTTTTGCAATATACCAAACCAGCCTAGAGCCGCAGATGCAGGTATGCTCCCATCGATGTTGTACAATACCAATGGGTCGGTATCCGTCAGAACGAGGGTCTGTTCTTCTCCGCTGAACGCTCTTGAATCGGCCTTGCGTGAAGCTACTTCCGACGATCAAGTGGTCGTTTTCGGCTCTTTCTTCACGGTTGGTCCGATACTGGATTGGTGGCAAAACCTGCCAAAAGGAAAAAAGGATGTTGAGTGAAAATATGAAACAGCGCATTGTTGGTGGCTTTGTATTGCTGGCGCTGGCTCTGATTCTGTTCGCTTTACTGTTTGATTTTTCTGATGTAGCCAAGGTCGATACTCGCTCGCAAATTCCCGACTCACCGGACATTGCTCCGGTGGTCGTTGATGAACCGGATCGCCCGGACAATATTGAAACTGCAATAGACGATGAAAATATCTTCCAGCCCGAGGTTTCCCAAGAGATAGAAGCAGAGGTTGAGACTTCCTCACCGCCGCCGCCGGGGTTGACTGAAGAGGGTGTTGCGGAAGCCTGGGTTTTGCAGGTGGGCAGTTTTCGTGATGCGGAAAAGGCGCAGTCGTTGCTGAAGCAGCTTCTGGCGGATGGTTATAGCGCCTATGTCCGTGATCAGAAAGGCGAGGTCGGAGAGCTGAACCGGGTTTTTGTGGGTCCCAAGGTGCTAAAGAGTAAGCTGATGGAAGACAAAGCGGCCATCGACAAAAAATATGGTGTCAATGCATTGATGTTGCACTTTGATCCCTGACCGTAGAACCTCGCTCTGATACACTCTCGGTCATTCTAAAAAATGATGAAAGCATGAACTGGGCAGACTGGGCGATTATTGCAGTTTTAGGGTTTTCCGTGCTGATTAGCGCGGTGAGAGGCTTCATCAAAGAAGCTCTGTCGTTGGTGATCTGGCTCGCAGCGGCAATCATTGCATCCATTTTCCACGATGAGCTCGCATTATGGCTGGTTGATCTCATTTCAACGCCTTCCCTGCGTATGCTGACTGCCTGGATCACTCTGTTTATTGTTGTTTTGATCATTGGCGGTATCTGCAGTTATCTATTGGGAAAACTGGTGGAAGCGACGGGTCTGACGGGCACCGATCGACTCCTGGGTGTGTTGTTTGGTCTGACCCGGGGCCTGATCATTATTATGGTGGTGCTGCTTGTCCTGACGGAAATACTGCCAGTGGCAGAGGATGTGTGGTGGCAGGAATCACGCTTGATTTCTTTTTTTATGCAGTTTGAACATTTCGCCAGGGAGGCCGGAGCTGCGGTGTTAGGTTTTCTAAAAAATCTGCTCTAGTGAACAGGCGTCACAGCGCAGCCAGCAAGTCTTTAAAAACGAGGTTGTTTAGTCCATGTGTGGCGTTGTCGGAATTGTCGGTAAAAGCGATGTCAAATTGCAGCTCTATGATGCATTGACGATGCTTCAACATCGGGGTCAGGATGCTGCAGGCATCATGACCTGTGTAGGTGGCCGCCTTAACCAGAGAAAAGGGGTCGGTCTGGTTCGGGATGTGTTTCATACCCGTCACATGGCCGAGCTGGAAGGGAACATGGGTATCGGCCACGTGCGCTATCCGACGGCCGGCAGTTCAGGTGCTGCTCTGGCCCAGCCGTTTTATGTGAACTCTCCCTATGGGATCTGCATGGCACATAATGGCAATCTGACCAATACCGATGAGCTGATGGAGCATCTTTTCAAGTCTGATCTCCGGCATATCAACACGGATTCAGATTCCGAAGCATTGCTCAACGTTTTTGCTCATGAACTGCACTTGCAGGGTAAATTGCAGCCTCTACCCGCCGATATTTTTGAAGCAGTGAGACGTGTACATCGCCGCTGCCGCGGGGCTTACGCGGTAGTGGGCATGATTGCCAATTATGGCATGGTCGCTTTTCGGGACCCTCTTGGTATTCGTCCTCTGGTATTCGGTCAACGCGAAACAGAACAGGGCATTGAGTATATTGTGGCATCGGAGAGTGTCGCATTGGATGTACTTGGCTTTCAGTTGGTCCGGGATATTGAGCCGGGTGAAGCACTTTATGTGGATGAGCAGGGTGAACTCCATTTGCAGCAGTGCGCTGATAATCCGCAGTTGATGCCCTGTATTTTTGAACATGTATATTTTGCCCGCCCCGACTCCATTATTGACAGTATTTCTGTTTACAAGTGTCGTCTGCGTATGGGTGAGCATCTGGCCGAGAAAATTCTCCGGCAATATCCGGAGCACGATATTGACGTGGTGATTCCTGTGCCTGATACCAGTCGGGTGGCTGCCCAGGCGATTGCTGAACATTTGCAGGTTAAATTCCGCGAAGGATTCATGAAGAACCGCTATATCGGGCGGACATTTATTATGCCGGGACAGAAGGAGCGCAAGAAGTCTGTGCGACAGAAACTGAATCCGGTAAGGCTGGAATTCAAAGGAAAAAATGTTTTGCTGGTGGATGATTCTATTGTTCGGGGCACTACGTCCAGGGAAATCATTCAGATGGCCCGTGAGGCGGGAGCCAGTAAAGTCTATGTGGCTTCGGCTGCGCCGCCGGTTCGCTATCCCAATGTTTATGGTATCGACATGCCATCTGCACGGGAGCTGATTGCCCATGACAGAACCGAGCAGGAGGTCGCCACGCTGATCGGTGCAGACTGGTTGATTTATCAGGAGCTGGAAGACCTTATCGCCAGTGCCAAAGAGGGTAATTCCGATATTGTGTTCTTTGATTGTGCTGTCTTTGACGGTATTTATGTAACGGGCGATGTCAATCAGGCTTATCTGGACAGACTCGAATCAGTCCGCAACGATAAAGCCAAGAGTAATTCAAAAAAGGGGAAATCGGCATCCTCGGGAAATGGTGAGGTCATTGGCCTGCATAACTCGGAAATGGAACTCAGGTAATGAAAGCAGCTGACGACATTGAAAATTCTCTTGCTGAAGCCGGACTGGACACACTGGCTATCCGTGCTGGCCAGCATCGCTCTGCAGAAGGTGAGCACAGTGAAGCATTGTTTCTGACATCGAGTTACGTCTTTGCCAATGCCGCCGAGGCTGCGGCGCGATTCTCTGGCGATCAACCAGGTAATGTCTATTCCCGCTATACCAACCCGACAGTGCGGACTTTTGAAGAGCGCATTGCGGCTCTGGAAGGGGCTGAACAAGCCGTCGCGACCTCATCGGGAATGGCCGCTATCCTGAGCACCTGTATGGCCTTTTTAAAAAGCGGCGATCATCTGGTCTGTTCACGAGACGTGTTTGGAACGACCACGGTATTGCTCAATAAATACCTGAGCAAGATGGGTGTGGAAACCACCTTTGTGCCGGTCACCGACCTCGCTTTTTGGAAACAGTCGATACGCCCTGAAACGAAACTGCTATTTCTGGAGACGCCTTCCAATCCACTCTGTGAAGTGGCGGATATTACTGCACTCGCTGAATTGGCCCGCGCTGAGGATGTACTTTTTGTTGTCGACAACTGTCTTTGCACCCCGGCCCTGCAAAAACCGCTCGCATTGGGTGCTGATCTGGTGATTCACTCGGCAACCAAATACCTCGATGGCCAGGGACGCTGCCTCGGTGGGGTGGTTTGTGGCCGCAGCGAGCTGGTCGATGAAGTATTGTCTTTTATTCGCAGTGCCGGGCCCACCATGAGCCCCTTCAATGCCTGGGTATTTCTCAAGGGTCTTGAGACGCTGAGATTGAGAATGGATGCACACTCCGTCAATGCACAGCTATTGGCAGAGTGGTTGCAGCGGCAACCGGCCGTTGAACAGGTGTTTTATGCCGGACTGCCCGATCATCCCGGTCACCAGCTAGCTGCACGGCAACAGCGCGGATTTGGTGGTGTGCTTTCATTTCGGGTACGAGGTGGCCGGGAGCAGGCCTGGAAGGTTATCGACAGTACCCGAATACTCTCGTTGACAGCCAACCTTGGTGATGCAAAAACGACCATTGTTCATCCCGCAACGACGACCCATGGCCGCTTGAACGATCAACAGAAAAAGGCCTCGGGTATCACTGAAAATCTGATCCGTGTTGCCGTTGGCCTCGAAGACATTGAGGATATCAAGAACGATCTGTTGCATGGTTTGACTGCTATTTGATTCCATCCTCATAGTCACACTGAAATGGAAGTGAACAATATGCGTCAGGTGATAGACAAATTGGTCACCTCTATCGGCAGGGTGTTGATAGGCAAGAATGAGCAGATCCGGCTGGCGATTACCTGTCTGTTTGCCGGTGGGCACCTGCTCATCGAAGATATGCCGGGTATGGGAAAAACCACGTTGGCACAGGGGCTCGCAGCTGTTCTGGGCCTCTCCTACAATCGAGTTCAATTTACCAGTGACCTGTTACCTGCCGATATATTGGGCATTTCTGTTTATGACCGAAATCGGGGACAGTTTGAATTTCACCCCGGTCCGGTATTCAGCCAATTGCTGCTCGCCGATGAAATAAACCGCACGACACCAAAAACCCAGAGTGCATTACTGGAAGCAATGGCCGAGGGCCAGGTGACGGTGGAAGGTGCAACCCGCCCGCTACCGCATCCATTTTTTGTGATAGCCACCCAGAATCCGCTGACGCAATCGGGGACCTACCCATTGCCGGAGTCACAACTGGATCGCTTTCTGATGCGTATTGAGCTGGGTTATCCGGATCCGCGCTCCGAACGGGCATTGTTGTCAGGGGTCAATCCCCGCAGTCGACTGGCAGAGATCAAAACATTATTGCCAGCAAAGCAGCTGTTGCAGATTCAGCAACACGTAGCTGATGTGAAAGTGGCTGAAAATCTGGTGGACTACCTGCAACGGCTGGTGCAATTTACCCGCGATGATCCCGTTTTTTACTACGGGTTATCTCCGCGCGGTGCATTGGCCGCACTGCAATGTGCCCGTGCCTGGGCTCTGATCCATGGCCGGCAATATGTGATCCCTGAAGATATTCAGGCAGTTTTTCCCTCCGTTGCAGGTCATCGGTTACGTGGTGCTGGAGAATGCGCCAATCACGATGGCGATGTGCTTGCCAACTTGGTGCTGAACGCAGTGGATATTTTTTAGACAAACAGCGGACGATGAAGTCGGAGCAGGACGTGGAAGTATTTTTGCCCCGTGCTGCAGGACAAAAAAGGCCGTCATGATCAGTCGATTCAGGCAATTTTTTCAGCAACTCTACGCACGTTGGTTGGGACACCGATTGCCACCAGCCCGGCAGGTACAGCTGAATACCCGCAGTTTGTTTATTTTTCCCTCCAAAGCGGGATTTTCATTTCTGTTGCTGGTCGTACTTTGCTGGCTGGTAGCCACCAATTATGAAAATAATCTGGTATTTGGTATTACCTGCCTGCTGACATCAATTTTTGTGGTGGCCATACTGCACAGTTTTGCGAATCTGTCTGGTCTCAATATCAGCTGTTCTCGAGTAAGCCCTGGCCATGCCGGACACCCGCTAACGATTGAACTGGTACTTCATCAATCGGGTAAACGTCGGCGCGAAAATCTTATCCTGGCATTTGCCGGACACGAACCGGTTGCCATTGACATAGAGGCGACAGAAGAAGCTCGGGTAAAACTGGGCTTTGTCCCTTCCAGCAGGGGGCTGATTGATCCCGGTCGGTTGTTTGTGGAGAGTCTCTATCCACTAGGACTGTTCAGGGTATGGACACAGATAGATCTGAATATCCGTTGCCTTGTCTATCCATCGCCACAGACAGCGCTGAATCGGCGAACCACTGCCAGCTCCATGGATGGAGACGAGGAATTAATAGTGCAGATTCTTGAGGGCGGTGAGGATTTTACCGGGCTGAGTGGCTATCGTCCTGGTGACTCGCCGAAGCGCATTGCCTGGAAGCAGTTTGCCCGAGAGCAGGGGTTATATACGAAACATTATGGCTCGGCTCAGGACGAGCGGCTCTGGCTGGATTGGAATGCATTTCCCGGGCTTGATACCGAAGCCAGATTGTCGAGGCTCTGTGGTATTCTGCTCAGTATTGTGGCATTGGATATCCCCTATGGACTGAAGCTGCCGGGCCTAACCATTGCGCCAAATACCACGGATCCACATCGACTTCAGGTGCTTCGAGAGTTGGCCCTGTTTGGCCTGCCAGACCGGGGAGGGGAGCGGTGACATCGCCTGTCTGGAAAATTCACCGAAATGGCCTGTTCTGGCTGCTGGTAGCCTTTGCTGCTGTGATTGTTCTCCATGCAGATCATTTGCCCAGCTGGATACTGCTGGCAGCGTCGGTGGCTACAATATGGCGAATCCAGCTTTATCGAAGCGCCTGGCGCCCTCCCTCCCGGCTGATAAAAACGGGTCTGTTGGGGCTCTGTCTGGCGGGGCTGGTGGTCGAATACGGTAGTCCGATTGGACTTGAACCTATGGTGGCACTGCTGGTTTCGGCTTACCTATTAAAGCTGCTCGAAATGCACCACCGTCGCGATGCCTATCTGGTGGTTTTCCTGGCCTTTTTTATCACTGCACTGGATGCATTGTTTGATCAATCTATTGGTAACACCCTCTATATCATCGGTTGTCTGTCACTGGTTCTGGCAGCATTGCTCGGCTTGCACGGCAGTGACGCTGGCGATAGGCATCTGCGTCCGTTAGGTCAGGCGATGGCCATCATGGTGCAGGCGCTGCCGCTCATGTTGCTGTTGTTTATCTTTATGCCGAGACTCGGCGCACTATGGTCGGTGCCAATGCAACAGCAAAGCGCCAAAACAGGTGTCACTGATACGATGTCTCCCGGTGACTTCAGCCGGTTGGGCCGTTCCGGTGAGCTGGCTTTCCGGGTGAGCTTTGAAGAGGCGATCCCCGCCCAGCAAAATCTTTACTGGCGGGGTTTGGTGCTCGCCGAATTTGACGGACGCACCTGGTCCAGGTCTCCGCTTTCCCGTTTTCAGGACAGCGGCCTTGTCCAATGGTATGGCGAACCCCCTAAAAGCTGGGATCAGCTCATTGAACGGAAGGGTGAGCCCCTGGCATTCAGTGTGGTAATCGAACCCACTCAGCAGCGTTGGCTCTATGCCCTCGATACACCGAAACCTGACAGTGAGGGTGTTGGCCTGACCAGGGATTATCGCCTGATTTCTGCCTATCCCCTGCGGAGTAAAAAGCAGTATCGGGTCAACAGTTGGCCTGAGCACCGTCTCGAACCTCAAGGGCTGCCCCCTCAACACCGGACAGTCTATCTACAGCTTCCTGAAGAATTTAACCCCCGAACCCGGGAGCTGGCCAGTCGCTGGCGCAAGACGGTCAGCGATGATCTTGAACTGGTATCGAGGGTGTTGACGCTATACAACAGTGAGTTCGTCTACACGTTGCAACCGCCACTACTGGGCAAACATTCTGTGGACGAGTTTCTGTTCGATAGCCAGCGGGGCTTCTGTGAGCATTTTGCCGGCAGCTTCGTGTTTTTTATGCGTGCTGCCGGTATTCCGGCAAGGGTTGTTGCCGGCTACCAGGGCGGCGAGCGGCACCCCGACGACTACCTAGTCGTGCGTCAATATGATGCCCATGCCTGGGCGGAAATCTGGCTGGAGGATAGGGGCTGGGTGAGAGTTGACCCGACAGCCGCCGTAGCACCTCAGCGTATCGAGCAGAATTTGCAGTCGGTGTTGGGCGACGAAACAGATTTTTTAGCGGATTCACCGGTTTCACTGGTGCGCTTTCGCCATATTGGCTGGCTGAATCAACTGCGTTTGCAGATTGAGTCACTCAATTACAACTGGGCCCTTTGGGTACTGGGTTACGATCAGATACAGACTGCTTTTCTGCGCAACCTGCTGGGAGACAACTCGCCCTGGCGAATCGCGCTGGCCCTGACTGGGGTGGGCGGCGGTTTGCTGCTTTTGCTGGGGTTATGGATGCTGCTGCCACGTCGCCGTGAACGGCCCCGGGACCTGTTGGACCGGGAGTTTCTCCGGCTATGCCAAAAACTCGAAAAAGCCGGTTTTCCCAGGCAGGTGGGTGAAGGGCCGAGGGATTATGCGCAGCGCGTTGCTGAATCCAGACCCGAATTGGGCAGGGAACTGGTTGAAGTGACCCGAATGTATGAAACCATGCGCTATGCGGGTGAAACACCTGACGCACGTACCCTCGCCAGGATAATTCGTAGTCTGCGCATTAATCGTTCAGGATAGCGCTGTTATTTGGTCAGCATATTGCGGGCCCCCTTAACGAAGGAGGTCGCCTTGTCTTCCTGTTCGTATTCAGCGGCGGGCTGGTTGATCCCCCGATGGAAAGCGGGCCGTTCGTTCAGCCGTTCAACCCATCGTTGCAAGTGAGGGAAGGGTTTGATGTCAATCCCGGACCAGTCGTAAATTCGTACCCAAGCCCAATTGGCGATATCGGCGATACTCAGCTTATTGGTGAGAAACTGTCTGCCTTTCAGATGGCTGTCCAAAACGCCAAAGAGACGTTTCACCTCGTTTTGATAGCGATCGATTGCCGGTTGATAGGTTTCATTCCAGTAACGGTACCAGACGTTGGCTTGACCCATCATCGGGCCGATACCACCCATCTGGAACATCAGCCACTGCAAAGTACGAGACCGCTCCTTTGGATCACTCGATAGCAATTGTCCGGTTTTCTCCGCCAGATAGATCAATATGGCGCCCGACTCAAAAACCGTAAAATTGTCATTGGCGCGATCTACAATAGTGGGGATTCTGCCATTGGGATTGAGTGCAAGGTACCAAGGCTGCTTTTGTTCATTATCGCTCAGGCTGAGCACGTGCATGTCATAGGGGAGATCCAGTTCTTCAAGTGCGATGCTGACTTTGTGGCCATTGGGTGTGGCAGCAGTGTAGAGTTCAATCATGGGTAATGTGCTCCTGATCCAAGTCAGCAGAGATTAGGACAGTAGATCCATGGTGGCAAGCGGAACACAGGAGCCGAGATATGTTTGATTATTCCCATAAAGCACAAATGGTCAGTCCCGAGCAGGCACTGCCTGGCCGCGCTGAGCCGCTGGTGGTCAACAACCGGCATCTGGCTACAGGCCATCCGCTCAAGGCCCCTTTTCCCGATGGTATGCAACAGATCATTCTCGGTATGGGCTGTTTCTGGGGGGCTGAGCGTCTCTTCTGGATGCAACCCGGTGTGTACAGCACGGCAGTGGGCTATGCCGGGGGTTACACCGAAAATCCTACCTATGAAGAAGTTTGCTCGGGATTAACCGGCCATACCGAAGTGGTTCTGGTGGTTTTTGATCCAGATGTGATTGGCCTGACAACACTGCTTGAGCTGTTCTGGGTATCCCATGATCCCACACAGGGGATGCGTCAGGGCAATGACAGGGGAACCCAGTACCGTTCAGCCATCTATTGCTTCAATGAAACACAATACCAGTTGGCGGACAAATCACGTGAAGCGTTTCAACGTGAATTGCAACAGCGTGATTTCCCCCCGATCACCACAGAAATCAGTTTGTCCTGCCCGTTCTATTATGCGGAGGACTACCATCAGCAATACCTGATAAAGAACCCGGGTGGGTATTGCAGTCTCAAGGGAACGGGCGTTTCATTCCGGCTCGATCGGCCGGAATGATCGCAGAGAAACTCAGTTACTAAACGACTTGATATCGCCCGGCTTGCGCAGCATCTTGTCAACTTCTGCCGCGTGCATTTCTTCTTCTGCTATTTTTTGCCGGGCATACTCTTCTAGCATGACGGAATTGTCTTTGACGAGCGCCAGTAGTTCGTAATAGAGGGCTTTCGCCAGGGCTTCCTGCTCCATTGATTCCCGAAGAATGTCGCCGATATCATGCCGATGGGTTTCAAGTAGCGGCCCGATAGCCAGTGACGGGTGGCCACCCAGAGCAGTGATCATTTCTCCTGCTGCCTGAGCGTGGACAAGACTGTTATCGGCTTCTTCCCTCAGCCAGCTCACGATGGGAATGCGGTTGTAGCCATAAACCATCAGTGCATAGTGGTTGTAACGAACCACACCTGCGAGCTCAAATTCCATAATTTTATTGAGTAGCTCAATAATCTGATCCTGATTTTTCATTTGCAATCCTCGTTTTCATGAACTTCGGTAGTCACAATTTTCATAAAGCATAGGTGATGGGCTGCTGTGCAGCCAGTTTTCCCTCTGCCCGCCAGAGGCTTTCACAGCTAGAAAAAGGCATCCAGTAGCATCGCCACACCGCAGATTGGCATGAGGGTGAGCGTATAGACTCGAAAACGATGCTCATCAACCCTTTTCAGGTGGTGCCGGGCACACCATACACCCACGGCACCACCCAAACCAATCACCAGGCCATAGCCTGCAATTTCCAGGGTCATAGCGCCAAAGCCGGTGTAGGCCAGCAGTTTGGTCAGTTGCAGAACCAGCGAGTTGATTGCTTTTGTGGCAATAAGCTGCTCTTTCTGCAGGCCATAGTTCAGTAGAAAGGGATTTTGAACCGGCCCGGTTCCACCCACCAGTGCGGACAAGAAGGCAACGCCGAGTCCCAGCGGAAAGAACCACTGGCGCCGCATCTCAAAAGAGCGGCTGGATTTGCCAAAACGGTACTGAAATACTGTTGAGATCAGAAACAGCGCCAACGCCAGCTGTATCCAGAAAACCGGAATCTGGCTAAAGGTCCAGGCGCCGAGTATCGCTCCACACAGGCTGCCGGGAAGCATCCAGCGACATACCTGCCAATCGACGCTATCTCTGAACAGCCAGGCGCGGGAAGGATTCGCCAAAAAGGCACCCAGGCTGATGGCCGGTGCCACTGTTTGCGGGCCGAGCAGCAGTGCCACCAGAGGAATCATTAACATGGCTGCACCACCAGCGGCAACGGTGCTGATAAACCATGCTGCGAGTCCTGCAATAAACAGAATTGATGCAATGATCATGGCTGGGATGACGTCTCGATAATTGAATCCGGGTAACTGCACCAGTCGCTCCAGCTACCCGGATAGAGTTTTGCGGACTCGACCCCGATCATTGCCAGTGACAACAAATCGACACAGGCGGTTACTCCCGAGCCACAATAAACCACAGGCGATGGCGACAATGTCAGTTTTTGCCAGACAAGACGCTGCTGTTCGATCGGCAGCATGTTGCCATCCACATCGACAAACTGCTGCCAGGGCACATTGATTGCGCCGGGTATATGGCCGGCGATCGGATCGATCGGTTCCTCTTCACCGCGATAGCGCGGGGCTTCCCTAGCGTCGATCAGTGCAGATGCGTTATCCCTGACGGATTGTTTGATATCAGGGCAGGTCGCGGTCATGGCGGCATTTTCAATGGCGAGAAAATCACCCGGCACTGCATTTTTCGGGATGGTTGTATTCGCCGGTAATCCGGCGGCCAGCCATGCCTTGATGCCCCCGTCGAGAATGCGCACCTGAGGGTGTCCAAAATAGCGCAAAAGCCACCACAGGCGGGCGGCACCTGCCAGTCGGTTGTCATCATAGGCGATCACCAGCGAGTCCCTGGTTACACCGGATGCGCGCATGCGGTTCGTGAACGCCACCGGATCGGGTAACGGGTGTCGGCCGCCGTGTAGCCCCCTGGGTCCGGATAAATCTTTTTCCATATCCAGGTGAACAGCGCCGGGAATGTGGCCCCGTTGATAGGCGCTCAGCCCCTCGCCGGGGTCCGTCAATGAAAACCGGCAATCAAAAATGACCACCTTGCCTGCAAGGTGCTGTTGAAGTTGTTCCACACCGATTAGCCAACGTTTCATCCACTGTTCCTGCATAGGTGGTATTTCACATTATCATAGTGCCAAATATCCGATGGATTTACGGGTATTTATTTGCATCATCCACGGTCTGCCCCTAACCTTGCCGAGCCCCTTTCAGGAACAACGGACCTGCCATGCTGAGATTGATTTTCCCGATCTGCGCGTTGCTGGCCAGTATTGCACTATTGCTGGTTGGTAGCGGCCTGCTCAATACTTTACTGGCCCTGCGTGGCACGGTTGAAGGCTATTCGGATAGTATGCTGGGTTTCATTATGTCCGGCTATTTTTTCGGTTTTTTTGTCGGCACTCACCTGGCATTGCCTTTGATCAATCGTGTCGGTCATATTCGTACGTTTGCCTTTTGTGCGGCATTTACCGCCTGTTTTTCGCTACTGCATGTGCTGTTTCTTGATCCCTACATCTGGCTGCTGTTGAGGGTCATGACAGGTGCCAGCCTGGTTATTCTCTACACCGTGATTGAGAGCTGGTTGAACGGTCAGACATCCCCCGAGAACAGGGGCCGGGTCTTTGCCATTTATATGATGGTGACACTGATTGCCCTGGCACTGGCGCAACAATTTCTCCACCTGGCTGCGCCAACCGCTTTCACCCTTTTTGCCGTGTCTGCGATTCTGATCTGCCTCAGTGTGACGGCAATTACCTGGACGCGGATGGCGCAGCCAGTATTCTCTGATGCTCCGAAAATGAAGCTGAAAAGGTTGTGGGGGCTGGCACCGGTAGCCCTGATGGCCGCCGTGTTCTCTGGCCTTTCCATGGGAGCTTTCTGGGGCATGGGTGCGCTTTATGCCGGTCGTGTGGGCCTTGATAATAGTGGCATTGCCACCTTTATCAGTTGCGTGATTATCGGCGGTGCCATTTTTCAATACCCACTGGGTCGTTATTCTGACCGCCATGACCGTCGCCGGGTGCTGGCATTTGCCAGCGCCCTGGCTGCCAGTGCTGCACTGTTGATGTCCTTTTTTTCCAATATGATGGGGCTGTTTCTGGCTGCTTCAGTCCTTTATGGCGGGATGGCATTTTTCATCTATCCGGTGGCGGTAGCCCACCTGGTGGATCATCTGGACCACGACGATATTTTGCCCGGTGGCAGCACTCTGTTGTTGATCCACGGGATTGGTGCTGCGTTTGGACCGGCGTTGGCCGGTCAGCTTATGGACTCCCTCGGTCCCCACGCGCTGCCGGTATTTTTTGCGCTGATGCAGATGCTGTTGGCGCTATATACAGTCATCAAACTTCGCGAGGTGCAAGTGGAGGTACTGGAAAATGCCGGACAGTTTGTTGCCATGGTTCGCACAACGCCCTCGGCATTGGAAATGATGCCCGACGAGCCGATTGAAGCTGAACTCAATACAGAGACTGATCATTCGAGGTGATTCACGGTTGCTGTGTGATGACATAAACAGCCCGTCAGGCGGGTGGTCGATTACTCTGGAAAAGCAGATCAGGTGAGCTAATGGTTGTTCTATGGATGATGGGCGCGTTGCTGTCACTGTCGCTGATGGCGGTGGGGGCACGGGAGTTATCCGGTAGTGTCGATACATTCCAGACCCTGTTTATCCGCAGTGTGATTGGTCTGGTCATCATTTCTGTCATTATTTACCGGGTTGGCGGCAAGAAACACTTCATCACACAGCGACCAAAGCTCCATATTGTAAGAAACCTGTTTCACTTTGGGGGCCAGTATGGCTGGTTTCTGGGTATTGGTCTGTTGCCGCTGGCCCAGGTGTTTGCACTGGAATTCACAGTACCCTTCTGGGTAGCCATCATTGCAGCGGTGTTCCTGGGCGAACAGCTGACACCGAGGCGCATGCTGGCAGTGGCATTGGGTATTGCCGGCGTGGTGGTTATTCTCAAGCCGGGTATTGAAATACTTGAGCTGGCCTCGTTGGTCGTACTGGCCTCGGCGCTAAGTTTTTCATGTGCGTATGTGGCCACCAAATCATTGTCCCGCAGTGAACATCCACTGACGGTTCTGTTCTATATGTGCCTGGTTCAGATGCCGGTCAGCCTTGTGCTGACTTTGCCCAATTGGAGCCTGCCGCGTGCTCCAGAGCAATGGTGGTGGCTTTTTATTGTCGGGGTGACGGCGCTGACGGCCCACTTCTGTATAACCACAGCCATGAAAACATCGGATGCGGGTATCGTCGTGACGCTGGATTTTCTGCGTTTGCCGTTAATCGGATTAGTGGGCATTCTGTTTTATCGCGAGGCTTTTGATATGGTCCTGTTGTTGGGGGCGGGTTTGATGCTTGCGGGCAATCTGATCAATATTTACCGGCCCAGAAAGCAACGGGCGCTGTTGGTTGATACCGTGGCTGCCGATAAAGAATAATGACGCTTAAATAGTGATTGTTAACCAGTGAGAGAGCGCATGACTAAAATGATGGGTGGTACCCGCCTCAGTGCATTGATTCTGGGCGTTGCAATGATCGCCGGGTTGGCCTCACTGGGTTACCTGCTGGGCAATGCACTTATTCAAATCAAGGAATACGAACGAAGCGTCAATGTTAAGGGGCTTTCCGAGCGGGAATACCCTGCAGATGTGGTTATCTGGCCGATAGTGTTTGCTGAGGCGAGCAATGATCTGGAGCAGCTTTATATCTCAATCGAGGACAGTACCGACAAAATCCGCCAGTTCCTGCTGGATAGTGGGTTGGAGACCAGCGAGGTCAGTGTCTCTTTGCCGGCAATTACCGATAAGTCAGCCCGGGAATACGACAGTGGTGCCCGCGCTGAATTCCGGTTCACGGCCAACCAGACGGTGACTATTTATTCCTCCCGGGTGGATCAGGTCAGGTCTCTGATGGCCTCTCTTTCTGAGTTGGGAAAGCAGGGTATCGTATTTACCGGGGGGAACTATCAGAGCCGCCCCGAGTTTCTTTTTACCCGGTTAAACGAGGTGAAACCGGCGATGATTGAGGAGGCCACCCGTGAGGCACGCCAGGTGGCGGAAAAATTTGCGGAAGATTCACAGAGTAAGCTGGGTAAAATCAAGCGCGCATCACAGGGACAGTTCAGTATCTCGCCAAGAGATACCAACAATCCTCACATCATGAAAGTCAGGGTGGTATCGACAATAGAGTACTATCTATCGGACTGATTTTTGCTATTTAAGTCTGTGCTGTTGTCGGTGTCGGTATTGCCGAGAGCAGTTTGCGGCTGTAAACGTGCTGCGGGTTGAGGAACAGCGACTCGGTTTCTGCCATTTCCACCAGCTCGCCACGGTGCATCACGGCGATACGGTCGGCGATATAGCGCACTACGGACAGATCGTGGGAAATAAACAGCATGGTCAGATTATGCTTTTCCACCAGCGCCAGAATCAAGGCCAGTATTTGCGCCTGAATCGTCACATCCAGTGCCGAAACCGGCTCATCGGCGATAATCAGTTCCGGTTTGGTGGCAATGGCCCGACCAATCGCGATGCGCTGCCGTTGGCCCCCTGAAAACTCGTGGGGATATTTGCGAATCGCCGCTCTGGCCAGTCCCACATCGTCCATCAGTGCCAATACCTGTGCTGTGACGGTTTTTCGGGTTGCCAGGCCGTGGTAGAGCAGCGGTTCTGCGAGGCAATCAAAGACGGTCATGCGAGGGTTGAGGGATGCGTAGGGGTCCTGAAAAATCATCTGCATCCGGCGGCGCAGTGGCGTCATTCGTTTCTGCCGGAGGCCCACCAGATCCGTGCCATCAAATATCACACTGCCACGGGTCACCGGCATGAGCTGTAGTATGGACCGGCCCAGTGTTGATTTGCCGGATCCGGACTCACCCACCAGCCCGAGAATCTCACCGCGCTGAATAGTCAGTGATACCTCATTTACAGCTTTTTTGTCCGCTTTCTGTCGGCTGAGCCAGCCTCCGCTGTTATCCGCGAAGCAGGTGGTCAAGCGGTCAATCAGCAGTAATGGTTGATCGCTGGGCTGAAATGGATAGGGTTTGCTGCCCGACGGAATCGATGCCAGTAATGTCCTGGTATAGTCTGAACGGGGTTTCTGGAAAATATCATTGACCGGCCCTGTCTCAACGATTCTGCCTTCCTTCATCACGGCCACCCGGTCTGCCAGACCGGCCACAACGGCGAGGTCGTGACTGATAAAAATGACGGCGATATTGCGCCGCTTTTGCAGTGCCTTGATCAGGGAGAGGATCTGAGCCTGTATGGTCACATCGAGCGCAGTGGTCGGCTCATCACAGATCAACAGTTTTGGTTCGGCAATCATCGCCATTGCGATCATTACCCGTTGGCGCATCCCACCCGAGAACTCGTGCGGGTAGCTGTGAATACGCGTTTCCGGGTCGGCAATACCCACTTCGTCGAGCATCGTTACAGCGCGTTTCAGGGCCTGCTGACGGCTCAGGTTTCGATGGTATAAGAGTGGTTCAATCAACTGTTCGCCCACGGTCAGGTAGGGGTTTAGCGATGTCATTGGATCCTGGAAAATGATTCCGATTTCGTTGCCTCTAATCCGGCGCAGAGTGTCCGGTTGCATGCTCAGCAAGTCACGGCCTTCAAACAGCGCAGTCCCCGACTCAATTTTTCCCGGCGGTTGGGGTATCAAGTTCAACAGGCTGTAACAGGCCACTGATTTGCCTGAGCCGGATTCACCGACGATGGCCAGTATTTCGCCGTGGTCCACGGAAAAACTGATGCTGTCCACCGCTCTCATTTGCCCAGCACGGGTATGAAAGTGAACAGCCAGATTTTCAACACTTAGAAGCGTCATATATTTAATAATCAATAAGTTAATAATTTATTGTGATAAATCACTTAAATAATAAACTGGCCCGGCTAATCTTTTGATGCCCTGGGGTCCAGGGCATCTCGCAGTCCGTCACCGAGGAAATTGAGTGCAAACAGGGTAATGGATAGCGCCAGTCCCGGGAACACCAGTAACCAGGGGTATTCCTCCATGCTCTCGACACCGTGAGAAATCAGTAATCCCCAGGAACTCTGGGGCGGTTGGATGCCCAGCCCGAGAAAACTCAGGAAGGCTTCCAGCAGCATGACATTGGGAATCGTCAGCGTGGTATAGACAATGACCGGCCCCAGTGTATTCGGGATCAGGTGCCGGCGAATGATGATCCAGCGGGACAGCCCCATCGAAAAGGCGGCTTCAATGAATTCCTGATGACGCAGATTCTGTACCTGCCCCCTGACAATACGCGCCATGGTGAGCCACTCCACAGCACCAATCGCCAGAAACAGCAGCAGAATATTGCGGCCGAATACCACCATGAGCAGCACGATGAAGATCATAAAGGGCAGGGCATAGAGAATATCCACCAGTCGCATCATTACGGCATCGACCCGCCCGCCGGCATAGCCTGCCACGGTGCCCCAGAGCACGCCGATCACCAGAGCCACGCCAGTGGCAACAAAACCCACCAGCAGCGAGACACGGCTCCCGTACATAATGCGGGTGAGCATATCCCGACCAAAAATGTCTGTGCCGAGCCAGTGTGCTGCCGAAGGCGGTGAGGCACCCAGTTGCAGGTCTTGCTGCTCATAGCCGTAGGGGGCAATCCAGGGTGTCAGCAATGCGATGACACAGAAAAACACCATGACACCCAGGCCAAACAGGGCCATGTGATTTTTGCACAAGCGTATCCAGCCATCACGCCAGAGCGATGAGCCTTGTTCCTGAGTCAAGGTGGCTGAATGGGGGTTTTCCATCAGCGGGACCTGCTCAGTTGGTGGCGCATTTTTGGATTGATCCATACAGCGATAATGTCGGCCAGCAAATTAAACAGGACGATCAGCGTCGCGAAAAAGACCGTTGTGCCGAGAATCATGGTGTAGTCACGGTTGAAGGCCGCCTGCACATAAAACCGACCGAGCCCGGGGATCTGGAAGATGGTTTCCACCACAAAGGAACCGCTCAGCAGCCCCGCGAACGCCGGTCCGAGAAAAGCCACCACGGGTATCAGTCCGCCGCGCAGGGCGTGTTTCAGGACCACTACCCGTTCCGGCAGGCCTTTGGCCCGGGCGGTGCGAATATAGTCCTGGGACATCACTTCCAGCATGCCGCCGCGACTCAGTCTTGCGATGTAGGCGGCGTAGCCGGTACCCAGGGTGATCGCCGGCAACACCTTGTCGCCGGCAAGCTCACCCCAGCCGGATACCGGCAGCCACTCCAGCCAGATACCAAACACCAGCACCAGCAATGGCCCCATCAGAAAAGAGGGCATACAGATACCCAACATGGCCGCCGACATGGGCAGGTAATCCTGGGGAGTATTGGGACGCAGTGCGGCTATCACGCCGGCACAGACGCCGATCAGGATAGCCACCAGCATGGCATAAAATGCCAGTTCAGCAGTGATGGGCAGTCCCCCGGCAATCAATTCGTTGACACTTCGCCCCGGGTAGCGGAAGGAGGGGCCAAATTCACCCTGGGCTAGATCCCCCAGGTAGCTCAGGTATTGTTGCCAGATTGGCTGGTCGAGCCGGTACTGGGCTTCAAGCGCCCTGACCACTTCCGGCGGCACCGCTTTTTCCGCGCTGAACGGACCGCCCGGCGCACATCTCACCAATAGAAAGGTGACTGTAATAACCACCAGTAATACCGGAATGGCTTGTAATAATCGACTCAAAATAAAGCGCAACATCAGTGTGGCAGCTCTGCAGCCGACTTCTTATCGAGAGACAGGCTTTTGTACAGGGTATAGTCGAGGATATTCGGCTCAAGCCCTTTAACAGCGGGGTTTACCAGACTTTTACTGGTGTAAATGTGAATCGGGATAATCGGCATATCCTCTAGCAACAGCGCTTCGGCCTCCCGCATCAGACGATAGCGCTGTTCGCGGGTCTCCGCTCTGGGGGCTTCCTCCAGGATCAGCTGGTCGAAGCGGGCGCTGGACCAGCCGGTGCGGTTATTGCCGCCATCGGTTATCCACATATCGAGAAAGGTGTTGGGATCCACGTAATCGCCAATCCAGCCGGCCCGGGCAATGCCATAGTTGCCGCTGTCCACCGAGTTAAGAAACACTTTCCAGTCCTGGTTGTGGAGACTCACCTTGATGCCCAGCTCCTTGTACCACATCTGCTGAATGGCCACGGCAATTTTATGGTGTCCCTCTGAGGTGTTGAACAGCAACTCGGTGACCGGAAAACCGTCACCACCGGGATAACCCGCTTCCGCCATCAGTGCCCGCGCCCGGTCGGGGTCATAGGTGAAGCCATTCGGGGCGGTGTAGCCCAGCGTATCCGGTGGCGTAAAAGTGTAGGCCGGCAGTTCATCGCCTTTCGTGACCTGCTGGACAATTGCGTCCCGGTCAATACTCATGGCCAGTGCCCTACGGACCCGTTTGTCACTGAGGTGTGGCACTTCAGTGTTGATGCGATAGAAATAATTGCCGAGATACGGATAGGTGTGCAGCAGTTCGGGATTCTCCCGCCGATAGACCGCCAGTTTATCGATCGGCACAGTGGCGGTGCGGTGCAGTTGCCCGGAGCGAAACATCCGCTCCTCGGTGGTGATGTTTTCCGTGGGATAGAAATGGATGGCATTGAGCGACACGTTTTCAGCGTCCCAGTAATGGGGGTTCTTTTCCACAATAACCCGTTTGAAGAGTTGCCATTCAGTCAGGGAGAAAGGGCCATTGCCGACAAAATTGCCGGGACGTGTCCAGAGGCTACCCCGTTGATCGGGCGGGCCAAATTTTTCAATGGTGGCGCGATGCAGTGGAAAGTAACTGTAATGGTCGAGCAACTGCAGGAAGTAGGGCGTTGGGTTGGCAAGCCCAACCTCCAGCGTATGGTCGTCGACAACATTGATACCCACAGCAGAAAAATCACTCAGCTCCTGTCTGAAATACGCTTCCGCATTTTTGATGGCAAACAGCATGTAGGCGTATTGATTGCCGAGCGCGGGCTGCAGTGCCCGCCACCAGGACCAGGCGAAATCCTGGGCCGTGACAGGATCGCCGTTGGACCAGCGTGCATCATCGCGCAGGTAAAAGGTGTAGTACTTGCCATCGGCGCTGATATCCCAATGGGTAGCCACACCGGGAACAGGTTCAAGTGTTGAAGGGTCTTTCAGCACGAGCCCCTCGAGCAGGGCCGTGAGAATATTGTGCTCGGGAACCCCCGTGACAATATGCGGGTCCAGTTCCTGGGGGTCAGTGCCATTGCCCAGGTGGAGAATTCCCAGTCGGTTACCGCTGGCGGTGTTGCTCTCTCCCTGACCACAGGCCATTAGCAACAGGCTGAGCAGGAGGCTGACAGAGGCCATTTTCAAAAGGGGCATAGATTGCTCAATAGCGTGATGGGAGACAGGCTATGTTAGGCAAGGACGGCATTGAGTGCCAGCCCCGATCATGGTTGAAATAGCGGTTGCGAAGGACCATAATGCCCACCCTTCGGGAGTTCTGTACAAGACTCCGATTCTTTATGGTGACCTCTGCCGGTCCCCTCGCAATGATCAGCTGTGAACCCCGCCAGGCCCGGAAGGGAGCAACGGTAGCAGTGACATCGTGTGCCGTGGTGCGGCTGGCAGGGGAAGCCACCAGTTTATTTTCAAATACCGTTTAATCAGAAAGCCCAGCGCAGACTCGCGAATAGGACCTGTTTTTTAGGAAAAATAAATCCCCGACCACTACCCGAGCACCTGGAGAAGCGACCATGCTCAGATTGTAGCCGGGGACCAGTCGTGTCATACGTGCTTTGCCCTGTTATCTATGCGGCATCGACATTCAGGGTCTCGTTGATCAGTTTGTTAAGCTCCGGTATGCAGGAGCCACAGTTGGTACCGCAGTTAAGTTGTTCTCCCAGTGTCTTTGTGGAGTTTGCCCCATCGACAATGGCTGCCAGGATCTGTTTTTCGCCGACTTCAAAGCAGGCACAGATCAATTTACCCCGATCGCTCTGATCCATGTCGATCCCCGCCAGCAATTGCCACGGAGAAGACGTTATCTCCCGGCTGAGCAATCCTTGTAACCAGCTTGTTGCAGGCATTTCCGACAGGCTGTGATGACTGAAGATGGCCATTTTCACCAATGCGCCCTCGTAACAGATAAAACGCTCGTCCCTATGTTCGGTATCGGAGTATTGGGCGCAGTTGCCGGTATACCCCTGTTGTCTGATAAAGGCTTGCCAGTCAAAGCCCTCGGTGGCCGCAAACCGGTAACAATAGCCCTTGTTGTCTGTCAGTGGCGTCATTGACCAATCGATGAATTCATTGCAGTCGAGCGTCTCCCTGCTGACCACCATTGCCCAAACCGGTGTGGCCACTTTTTTCAGCGCAGCGGGGGTAAACTTGAATTCGGGTTGCCCGGACACCGGATCCGTCAATGGGGCAACCACTGAGCAAACGCGAGCCTGACGGGCGAACTGGTCATTCCAGTGAATCGGTACAAACAGCTGATTTTCCCCCATGCCTTCATCCAGTATCACGCCAACCCGGACGGCCCCATGGGCGGTGCTTACTTCTGCCAGATCCCCATCGTGAAGTGCATTTGTACGGGCCGTTTCGGGGTGAACCAGGACAAACGGCGCATCGATATGATTGAGCAGGCGTTGGGCGCGGGCGGTGCGCGTCATGGTGTGCCACTGGTCGCGGATTCTGCCCGTATTGAGCGCGTAGGGGTAAGCCGCACTGAGCAATTGAACCGGCGGGCGGGGCGCAATGGCGATAAACTGAGCCTTTCCGGATGCCGTCACGAACCCGCCCTCACTGAACAGGCGCGCTGTTCCCGCGGGAGATTCTGCCGTAATGGGCCATTGGATGGGTGAGAGATCGTTGTATTGTTGTTCAGACAGTTCGCTGAGGCAGCTGATGTTGAAAATGCGCTTGCCGTTGTTTCTGAAGCCGCTCAGTGCCGCATGTTCAACAAACACATCCCGGGCGGATTGATAGGGAAACGCCTCAGAAAACCCCAGTCTTTGTGCGACCTGGGTCATGATCCACCAGTCGTCCTTTGCTTCACCCGCGGGTTTTATCAGTGCTCGCTGTCTCGAGATGCGGCGCTCGGAATTTGTGACGGTGCCGTTTTTCTCACCCCAACCGGTAGCTGGCAGCAAAATATCGGCGGTGGCGGTCGTGTCTGTGGCTGCCACGCAGTCGGAGACAATCACGGTGTCACACTGCTGTAGGGCCTCTCTGACACGATTGGCATCCGGCATGCTGACCACCGGATTGGTCGCCATAATCCAGATGGCCTTGATTCTGCCATCAGCGACGGCATCAAACAGGTCTACCGCTTTCATGCCCGGCTGCTGACAGAGTTGGTCGGTAGCCCAGAAGTCGGCCACGGTCTGCAAGTCCTGGGGGTTGTAGTCCATATGGGCAGCCAGCTGATTGGCCAGACCGCCCACTTCCCGACCACCCATGGCATTGGGCTGCCCGGTAATCGAGAACGGGCCTGCGCCCACCTTGCCGATTCTTCCGGTGGCAAGGTGACAATTGATAATGGCATTGCCCTTGTCAGTGCCGGAGGAGGATTGGTTAATCCCCTGTGAGTAGAAGGTAATGGTTTTATCCGTTTCGGCGAACCATTGGTAAAAGGTTTCCAGTGTGGTCGCATCGAGCCCGACCAGGCGGGCCGTTTCTGCAAAAGAGGTGGTATTGGCGGCTTCCAGCGCCTCCCGATAGCCTTCGGTGTGCTGCGCTATATACTCAGAACAGCTGGCCCCTTTTTGCTGCAACCACGCCAGTAAACCGACAAATAAATAGCCATCGGCACCGGGGCTGATCGGCAAATGCAGGTCGGCGAGGTCACAGCTGGCCGTGCGGCGCGGGTCGATCACCACCACCCGCATGAATGGGTTTCGTTTTTTGGCGGCAGCCATCCGGCGGTAGAGTACCGGATGGGTCCAGGCGGCGTTGGAGCCAACCAGAATCAGCAGATCGCAGTGATCCAGGTCTTCGTAACTGCAGGGTACTGCATCGGCACCAAAAGCCCGCTTATAGCTGGCGACGGCAGAAGACATACAGAGCCGGGAATTGGTATCCACATTGCCAGTGCCCAGAAAGCCCTTGGCCAGCTTGTTGGCCACGTAGTAGTCCTCGGTGAGCAATTGTCCGGACAGGTAAAAGGCGATGGCGCCGGGGCCATGTTCCTCGCGAACCTCGTTCAGTCGCTTTGCCACTGTATCGAGGGCGGTGTCCCAGTCGACCCGCTGACCATTGACAGATGGGTAGAGCAGCCGGCCGTGGTCGCCCATGGTTTCGTGGAGCGCTGAACCTTTTACACAGAGAGCACCGTAGTTGGCGGGGTGGGTTTTGTCGCCGGATACGGCGATGATGCTGTCGTCCCGTAACTTTGCAGAAACGCCACAACCAACCCCGCAGTAGGGGCAGGTGGTTTCCAGGTTGGGGGTTGATGCACTCATGAAAATCTGCCGGTTGCCGAGCATCGCCTAGGAGGTCACCACCACTTGACTGTCCACCAGTTCAACGGCGTAGGTGGGTACTGTCACGTCCTCGTTTTCAAGGCACTGGCCGGTGGTCAGATCATAGTGCTGTTTGTAGAGCGGTGAAGCGACCACCAGTCTGCCCTGTACATCGCCAACCACGCCCCTGGACAGCACGTTGGCCTTGCCGATGGGATCCCAGTTGCCAATGGCATAGACCTGAGGCGCTTCATCGGGCAGGTAAAAAACGGCCACCTGCTGGCCGTCGATCAGTGCACAGATGCCGGAATTTGGTATCAGGTCTTCGTGTTGGCAGATCACCAGCGGGTGTTCAGAAACTCTGTTTTCTGCGGTATTCATCAATAAAGCCTCATTACGCCGATTTGGCCAACAGTTGGTCGGTTTCCTCTTCGGTGGCCGGCCGCGGTTGGCCACGCTCCTGCACGAACACAACCCGTTCATCCGCCGCATCAGCGTTGACGAACTGGCGGAAGCGTTTGAGTTTTTCCGGGTCTTCAATGGTGGTTTTCCACTCGCACTGGTAAGTGCCGACAATGCTGATCATCTGTTCCTCCAGTTCGGCACAGATACCCAGCCGGTCGTCGATGACCACCTCCTTCAGATAGTCGAGACCACCCTCCAGATTGTCCAGCCACACCGAGGTACGCTGCAGACGGTCGGCGGTGCGTACATAGAACATCAGGAAGCGGTCGATGTACTTGATCAGAGTTTCGTCATCCAGGTCGGTGGCGAACAGATCGGCGTGGCGAGGTTTCATGCCGCCATTGCCGCACAGGTAGAGGTTCCAGCCGTGCTCGGTGGCAATTACCCCGAAGTCCTTGGATTGCGCCTCGGCACATTCCCGGGTACAGCCGGAAACTGCCGACTTGATCTTGTGGGGGGAACGCAGACCCTTGTAGCGGTCCTCGATGTAGATCGCCATGCTGACGCTGTCCTGTACCCCGTAGCGGCACCAGGTGCTGCCGACACAGGATTTGACGGTGCGCAGGGCCTTGCCGTAGGCGTGACCGGTTTCAAAGCCGGCGTCGATCAGTTCTTTCCAGATGTCCGGCAACTGATCTACTCTGGCGCCAAACAGGTCGATCCGCTGCCCGCCGGTAATCTTAGTGTAGAGGTTGTATTTTTTGCCCACCTTGCCGAGCACAATCAGTTTCTCCGGGGTAATTTCGCCGCCCGGCACCCGCGGCACCACGGAATAGGTGCCGTTTTTCTGCATATTGGCCAGAAAGGTGTCGTTGGTGTCCTGCAGGCCCACATGCTTCTCTTCGAGAATATAGTCATTCCAGAGGGAAGCGAGGATGGAGGCGACCGTCGGTTTGCAGATCTCGCAGCCGCGACCGCTGCCGTGGTGCTTGATGAGATCCTCGAAGGATTTGATGGATTCCACTTTAATAATGTGGAACAGCTCCTGGCGGGTGAACTGGAAGTGCTCGCAGATGGACTTGTTCACCTCCATGCCCCGGGCCGCCATTTCGTCATCCACAATATTTTTCAGCAGCGCGGCACAGCCGCCACAGCCGGTGCTGGCTGCGGTGCAGGACTTCACATCCGCCAGCGAGCAGCAACCGCCGTCGATGGCGCTGATGATGTCGCCCTTGCTGACATTGTGGCAGGAGCAGATCGTCGCCGTGGCGGGCAGGGCCGTCGCGCCCAGCAGTGGTGCGCCACCCTCGCTGGCGGGCAGAATCATGGTTTCAGGGTTGGCGGGCAGTTCGATGCCATTGAGGTAATACTGCAGCAGGGTGTCGTAGTCGGAGCAGTCACCCACCAGCACTGCGCCCAGAGCGGTCTTGCCGTCTGCGCTGACAATCAGGCGTTTGTAGACTTCCTCGCGCTCGTCACTGAAGGTGTAGGCGATGGATCCCGGAGTTTTGCCGTGGGAATCGCCGATGGAACCCACATCGACACCCAGCAGTTTTAGCTTGGTGCTCATGTCGGCGCCCTGAAAAGCGCTGTGTTCGCCGGTCAACTGACTGACAGCCACCTCCGCCATGCGGTAGCCGGGGGCTACCAGACCGAAAATCATGCCGCCATACAGGGCACATTCACCGATCGCAAAAATGTCCGAATCACTGGTGCGACAGTGGTAGTCGATAGTAATACCACCGCGCGGTCCCAACTCCAGTCCGCAATCTCTGGCCAGCTGGTCCGAGGGGCGAATTCCGGCGGAGAACACGATCACATCGGTGGCCAGGGTTTCGCCATCGGCGAAGTTCATCACCAGGCGGGTGTCCTTGCCACCGGTTGTTGAAATGGTCTGGGTCGCTTTATTGGTGTGTACCTGAACGTCCAGTGCTTCGATTTTGCGGCGCAGCATGGCACTCCCGCCATTGTCGAGCTGCACACCCATCAGGCCGGGGGCAAATTCTACTACGTGGGTTTTCAGGCCGAGATTCTGGAGGGCATTGGCCGCCTCCAGACCCAGCAGGCCACCGCCGACCACGACGCCGACTTTGGCCTTCTTGCTTCTGGCCTGAATCATGCCGAGATCGTCGATGGTGCGATACACCAGACAGTCGGGCAGGTCGGCCCCGGGAATCGGCGGTACAAAGGGGTAGGAGCCGGTGGCCAGTACCAGTTTGTCGTAACGGAAGCTGCGGCCACCCTCGGTGGTGACTGTTTTGGCTTCCCGGTCAATGGTTGCCACGGCATCGCCGAAGTAGGCATCCACGCCGATGGATTTGTAATGCTCGCGGGTAGTCAGTGCCAGCTCTTCCGGTTTCCGTCCTGCGAAGTATTCCGACAGGTGAACCCGGTCGTAAGCGGGGCGGGGTTCAGCCCCGAGCACGGTGATTTTGGCGGTAACGCCGGATCCGGCCAGTTGTTCCACGTAGTGGTGGCCCACCATTCCATTTCCTATAACGACAATTTTCAACATGTCCTGTTACCTGCTATTGCTTATTTCATTTCGCGTACGATGTCCTGACCGGCCAGGTCACTGAACATCAATTGATTGGCATTGGTGCCCAGTGGCTGCCCGCCGCTGATCAGAGTTTCGTAATGGCTGCACAGACTCTTGTCACCAAACAGCAGGGCAGCCTGCAAGCGGTCATCCTCAATCACCAGACGTCGATAAATACCGGCAGACGGGTCGCTGATCACAATATTGCGTTCACTGTTTCCCGTGTTTAGACGTCCCGCCGAAAACACATCAATCCCCGATACCTTGAGCTGGGTAGAGTGTTCTCTGGGGCGATAACAGGCGGCATTGCCCAGCAGGGTTTCGGCGAGGACTTTTGCCTGTTCCCAGATCGGCGCAACAATACCCACGGTGGTGTTGTTGTGTTCCGAACACTCACCGAGGGCATAGATATGTTTGATGGACGTATGCATCTGGTCGTCGACGACGATGCCACGGTTGATCTTCAGATCGCTGTCCCGGAATGCCTGCACATTGGGTGCTATTCCGGTAGCAAACACCACCAACTCGCCCGGCAACCAGTCTCCGTTATCCAGCATCAGGCCGTCTGCCCGTTCGCTGCCGGTAACGGCTTTGGTTCTTACCCCCGTGAGGACAGAGATACCGCGATCTTCCAGGCTTTTTTTCAGCATGGCAGCGGCGGTTGCATCGAGTTGCCGGTTCATCAGGTTGTCGCTGTTGTGCACCACGGTGACATCCAGGCCGAGATGATTCAGGCCATAGGCAGCTTCGAGTCCCAGCAGCCCACCGCCAACGACTACGGCACGCTGACCCTGCCGGGCGAAATCCTGCATGAGAGCGACATCATCAAGGGTGCGAAAGGACATGACACCGGGCAGGTTGTTTCCCTGAATTGATGGCACAACGGGTCTCGAGCCGGTGGCAATCACAATACGGGAAAATTGTGTCTGCCACCCTGAAGCGGTGGTTATGGTCAGATTGCCGGTATCCAGCTGGATCAGCGGGTCGCCACAGCGCAAACGAATATTGTTGACGCGATACCAGTCATCGCTGAGCAATGGCAGACAATTCAGGGTCTTGTCGCCGGTGAGTAACGAGGATAACTGGACGCGGTTATAGGCCTTGACCGGTTCTTCACCAATCATGGTGATTGACCCGGAAAAACCGCTATTCACCAGCGCCTCGGCGAGGCGTGCGCCTGCCATACCGGTTCCGACAATCGCAATAGAATTGTCCATGGCTCAGGCTGCCCTGGTCTTGTTGCTGCCGGTGGCTGCTTTACCGGTATCGCCAGCAGCATCATCCTGTGACGAGGCCGGTTTACATGCCACTTCCTGTAACTTTCTGGCAGGGTCGGTCGGCTTTTTTTCAATTTGCGGGTTTTTCTGTTTGTCGTAGAGAAATTCCAGGACCTGCTGGCGGTAGTGAATGAAATCGGCGTCTTCAGCCAGGGCCAGCCTGTTGCGTGGACGGGGCAACTTGACGTCAAGTATTTCGCCAATGGTGGCGGCGGGGCCGTTGGTCATCATGACGATACGATCCGATAACAAAACGGCCTCATCTACATCGTGGGTAATCATGATCACGGTGTTGCCCAGACTGGTCTGGATTTCCATTAATGAGTCCTGCAGGTGAGCGCGGGTCAGGGCGTCCAGGGCGCCGAAGGGCTCGTCCATCAGTAACACTTTGGGCTGCATGGCCAGACAGCGGGCGATACCGACGCGCTGTTTCATACCGCCGGATATTTCTCCGGGTAATTTGTGCAGGGCGTGGTCCATGTGAACCAGCGAGAGGTTGTGTTCAATCCACTCGTGCATTTCCGCCTTATTTTTGGTCTTGCGGAAGACCCTTTTTACCGCCAGTTCGACATTCTGGTACACGGTCAGCCAGGGCAACAGGGCATGGTTCTGGAAGACTACTGCCCGGTCCGGACCCGGTTTGTCGACTTCGCGCCCCTCGAGAATGACGCCGCCTTCGCTGGCTTCATAGAGACCGGCGATGATGTTCAATACCGTGGACTTGCCGCAGCCGGAGTGGCCAATCAGCGAGACAAACTGGCCCTTGTCGATTGATAGGTCGACATCCTGCAGGGCGCGGAACGGTTCACCATCGGTGGCAAACTCGATGCCGATATGGCTGATTTCCAGATAGGGGTTTTTCATGGTTTGCTCCTTGGTCTGCCGCGATTAGCGGAGAATGGCCTGCTTGTCCCAGCTGATGCGTTTCTGAAGGATCAGCATGAGGCGATCCAGCAGAAAACCGATCAGTCCAATGGTCACCACAGCCACCATGATGCGACCCAGCGAATCCGATGAGCCGTTCTGAAACTCATCCCAGATAAACTTGCCCAAACCGGGGTTTTGGGCCAGCATCTCGGCGGCAATCAATACCATCCAGCCAGTGGCCAGTGATAACCGCATGCCGGTGAAGATCATGGGTATGGCGGAGGGGATAACAATTTTTCGGACGTGCACCAGCGAAGGCAGTTGTAGAACCCTGCTGACGTTGACCAGATCGCGATCAATACTGGTGACACCCACAGTGGTGTTGATCACGGTCGGCCAAAGGCAACAGAGGGCCACAGTAAATGCGGAGGTTAGAAAGGCCTTTTCAAACATGGGGTCATCGGTGACATAAAGGGCCGATACCACCATCGTCACCAGTGGCAGCCATGCCAGGGGTGAGACCGGCTTGAATGTCTGAATAATCGGGTTCACCGACTGGTAAACTTTTTCGCTCAAGCCGCAGATGATGCCCAGAGGCACCGCAATCACTGTGGCGATCAGAAATCCGAAAGACACGGTATAGAGGCTGGTTATCACCTGATCCAGGAAGGTGGCTTTGCCGGTATAACTGCGAATTTTCACTTCCGCATCGGGATTCTGGGCCAGCCGTTTGGCATTTCTGTCTTCCTGCCGCTGATAGAATGCGGCTGCTTTCTCCCGCTCCCGTTGGTGCTCGGCCAGCAAACCCTTGGATTGCTCCCAGACCTGAACCGGTCCCGGAAATTGTCCCAGTGAGGTATCGATGTTGTTGGCGACACCCTGCCAGAGCATTAAAAAAATAAGGATGCCAGCAAGGGGTAGGGCGAGGGTTTTACCTACTGTGCGGGCAATACTGCTCAGTTGTGAGATAGAGAAACGGGCGATTCCCTGTTCATTCCTGAAAATAGCAGCAAGGTCAGTCATGTAATAGATCCTTCGGTGGCTAATGGGCAGCCTGAACTGCCCATGTTTTACTTAAGATTTAGTGTTGCCCATCAGAGCGTTTCGTCTTTCAGGCCAATGGAAAATGTCTCTAGGTAGGCGTTGGGTTGTGTGCCATCGAACGTGATGTTGTCGATAAATTCTGATTGAGGTGGTTTGAAGCCGGATTCACTGTCCAGGTTCGGGAAATCCTCCGCAGACATGAGCCCTTCTGCAATCAATGCTTTGGCAGCAGTGGCATAGATGCCCGGGAGATAGACTTTCCTGGCGGTCTCGAAATACCACTCATCGCTTTTGGGCTCGGCAATCTGGCCCCAGCGGCGCATCTGGGTTAAATACCAGACGGCATCGGAGTAATAGGGGTAGGTGGCAAAATGACGGAAGAACACGTTGAAGTCGGGTACGTCGCGTTTGTCACCCTTTTCGTATTCAAAGGTTCCCGTCATGCTATTGGCAATGACGTCATAATCCGCGCCGACGTATTCCGAGCGGGAGAGAATTTCAACGGCTTCCGGGCGGTTGGCATTGTTATTCTCATCCAGCCACTTGGCGGCACGCAGCATGGCCTTGACCAGGCGGGCAGTGGTGTTCGGGTACTTCTCGGTAAACTCCTTGGTCATGCCAAAAACTTTTTCCGGGTTGTTTTTCCAGATCTCATAATCCGTGATGACTGGAACCCCGATGCCCATGAATACCGCTTGCTGGTTCCATGGCTCACCGACGCAGTAGCCGTGAATGGTGCCAGCCTCAAGGGTGGCTGGCATCTGGGGAGGAGGTGTGACAGAGAGCAGGGCTTCGGCATTGATATTGCCGCTGGTATCGCCCTTGTGTGGTGCGTAGAAGCCGGGGTGAATACCACCGGCTGCCAGCCAGTAGCGCAACTCGTAGTTGTGCGTCGAGACCGGGAAAACCATGCCCATTTTAAATGGTGTGCCCTGCGCCCGCATCTGATCGACCACCGGCTTGAGATAGTCGGCTTTGATCGGGTGAACCGGTTTACCGGCAGCCATCGGTACGTGGGCTTTCATTTTCTCCCAGACAGCATTGGAAACGGTAATACCGTTTCCGTTGAGGTCCATACTGAACGGTGTAACGATGTGGGCTTTGGTGCCAAAGCCGATGGTGGCCGCCAGGGGCTGACCGGCGAGCATGTGGGCGCCATCAAGTTTGCCGTCGATAACCCCATCCAGCAGTACTTTCCAGTTAGCCTGTGCCTCAATGGTGACGTAGAGCCCCTCATCCTCGAAATAGCCATTTTCGTAGGCGATGGCGATAGGTGCCATGTCCGTGAGCTTGATAAAGCCAAACTTGAGCTCGTCCTTTTCCGGTGGCCCCAGTTCAGCGTGTGCCCAGCTGGCCATGACCAAAAAGGATAGGGTCAACAGGATCCATTGTGAAACTTTCAATCTTTTCTGTACCGGGGAGTTTTGAAGATTGCTATTCATTTAACGGGTACCTCAGCTATGAATGTCACTTGCATAAAAAAAGCCCACCTGCAGGTTTTATGTGCAGGGGGCTTCATTGCCCTTAATACCATTGGACAGGTATTAACCGGTGCGTCATTGATGTCTTACCAAATAGATATACAAAATATATGCCAAATAATAAAGTCGGCAAAAACAGGGTGTTGAGATGAGCGGTTAGGGGGCCGCCGGACCCGGCGGCACAATTATGGGGCGCTTTTCAATCGAGTTGCACCAAGAAGTGAACTCGGGCCTGGTTGTTGCGGGGTGTGTTAGTCGTTGCGATTTTTTTGCAGCACCTGGGGAGATACCATCAGATCGCTACCCAATTTAATCTGATCATTAAACCAATAGGGTTCAGCATGGGACCCTTCACTCTTGTGGTCCTGATCCGGTGTGGGGTAACCCAGTAACCTGGCAGCTTCTCGGTATAAATCCGTCCGGAAACACTGTTGCGTGATAGACACAATTTTTTCGCGATCAAAAACCTTGCCCAGCAGCGGCTCACAGTGATGGAGAAGAAACTCCGCCTGAGACCGCCATGGAAAACCAGCATTGTAACTGGCGAAAACGTGGAAATTTGGGTGGTGTTCAGCCGCACATCCGCGGTCATACACCAGATTGCCGGTCAGTGATGGCCGCAAATAGTTGGTGGGCAAATCCAGATAATCCCGGCGAGTCAACATTTGCACAGTGGCTTCACGGTTGCCCATGTCGGCCAGCCACTGACAGGCCTCCATCAATGCCAACCGCAACCGGAGGTGAGTGGCGGGATTGCGGGTATGCCATTCCTCCATGACACCCAATACTTTTTCCGGTGCATTGTTCCAGACATGGAACCCCGTGGTAGCCAGTACACCGACACCATATTCCACCGCGATACTGTTCCAGGGTTCACCGGCACAGAAACCGTCGATTACGCCCTGAGCCAGGCTATCCACCATCTGCTCCGGTGGCAGTACGATGACCCTGACATCGCGATCCGGATCAATACCGCCCGCCTCAAGGCACATGCGAAGCAATTGTGTGTGTGTGGAGAAAGAGTGAACAGTGGCGAGGGTAATTGTCTGGTTGCTGGGCAGTTTATCCAATACTTTTTTGAGTGCTCTGGCACTTGCCAGGGGTTGATTGGCCAGCAATGGAGTTTCCGACTGGTTGAGCATTTGTTCCCATAGGGGGCGGGACAGGGTAATCCCGTTACCATTGAGCGACAGCACCAACCCGGTGACAATCGGCGCGCGTATCCCCGCAGCCCCCAGCGTTGTTACCAGCGGCATGGGTGCCAGCATCTGACAGGCGTCAAAATTGCCGGCAATCAGTTTATCGCGGATATTGGCCCATGAGACCTCCCTGCAAAGCGTCACATCCAGGCCGTATTTGGCAAAAAGCCCAAGTTCCTGGGCGATGATCAACGGCGCGCTGTCACTCAGTCGCATATAGCCGATATTAAGATTTTGCCGTTCGCCGGTTGGTAATTTATGGGTAGTTGTCTGCATGATTATCTCGCGCTGCGACTGGGCTTTCCCAGAATATTAATCACTGACCGAGCCGCCTCGGGCAAACTCTGGTTGGTGTCCATCGAGAGTGTCCGCAAGGTTTTATGTGCCTTGTCCTCGCTGATGCCGCGTTGATCCATCAATAGTTGTTTCGCCTCTTCTATAACAGACTGGCTGGCAAGCTTGGTGCGTGCGTCATCCAGGGCTCTGCGCAGTGACTGGTAGGACTTGAACTGGGCAATAGCCAGATCAATAACCGGTTTGACGCGGTCCGGGTTCAGTTCATCCATCAGGTAGGCGGTCACTCCGGCGTCCACGGCCTGTTCGATAAAAGCGGGATCTTCTTCATGGGAAAACATGACCACTGGTCGTGGATTATGGTGGTTGACCACCGAGAGACTCTCCAGCACATCGCGACCGGGTGACTGAATATCGATTAATACCAGGTCTGGTTGATGCTGTTCAATCTGGAACAGTAATCCGGTCGCCGATGGCAACCGCGAAATGACTTCAAAACCGGAATCCCGGAGCTTTTCTTCGACACTAGCGGAACGTTCGACATGATCATCGACCAGCATGATGCGGATGGGGTCCCTGACTGAAGGTGGTGTCATGGTGCTCTATTTGAAGTAATTCGTTGGAAGGATAGATTTAAAAATGCGAAAAAATCAGTGGCAGGAGAATCATAGCCCGCCACTGAGAGAGATGCCACGGTGATGTTCCGGGATCAGAACTTCACATTGACTGAAAACCAGATTTTGTCAGTGTCCTGAGAGAACTCATCGGCATCGTATTTGGCGTACTTCAGCTCGACGCCGACATATTTGTTGATCGGGTAGCTTGCCACGGCATTATATTCCTCGCCATAGTCGGCGCTGCCCTCGTCGGCGGAATAATCGTGGTAGAAAAAGGCCAGATTGGTTTTGCCAATGCTGCCGGTCATTTTGAAGTAAATGTCCTCGATACCATCGGCAGGTGTGACCAGAAACTGATCCGCCCATCCCTGAAACTTGTGCAGGGTGGCGAGGGGCGTGCTGAAGGCTTTCATCCCGTCATCACTGCCGAGTAATTCATAACCGATGCCCAGACCGACGCCTTTGATCTTTGTACCGATTTCGGCCATGTAGTAGTCGGCGTCGTAATCAATTGGCCCATCGGCATAATCGGTCTGGCTGGCGGCACTGGCTGCCAGAGTGACGGGTCCAACGGCACCGCTGTACTCAATACCATAGGTTTGTGATGAATTGGCTGCTGCATTGTCGAAATCCAGCAGATAGGCAAAGGCGGCCAGCTTGTGACCTTCAATTGGCGAAAATGACAGGTAGAGTGCGTGAGAGTCAGAGTCGTAGCGACGCGGTTGTGCACCACCGGTATCGGGTCCAAAAATTCGGTTTACATCCCAGATATAGCTGTAATCCAGTGTGACTGGCCCGATGGGCAATTGCACTCGTACTGAGTCATAGGTCTGTTCGTTCTGGCGCCAGCCCACGCCGCCGACAAACCGCTGGCCGGAATGGAGAATGCGTTGGCGACCAGCTGTACCGGTAAAGCCATCTTGTTGATACTTGAGATAGACCTGATTGATATCGGTACCATCCGGATCGGCAACAATGGGATATTCACCGACTTTCCCGTTGGAGGGTGTCGCGTAGTTTTCGCCGCCAATATGGCTTACGTCATCGACTTCCAGTAAGCCGGAAAAGCCATGATAGCTGGCCGAAGTCCAGGTTATGCGGGACTTTAGTGTGGATGCATTGGCATTTTTCTCGGCATTTTCATCATCCACATGCTCAAATCGATAACGAAAAGTAAAACTGGTATCACTCTTGGTGAATATTTCTGAAAGACTGGTGGCCTCTTCGGCATTTACCATCAGAAAAGGATGGAGGCCAAACAGTAATGCAAAAGCTGAAAGTCGAAAAGATCTCGGTTTCATGTGAAATTCCTCGAGTTTGTTTTCCCCAAAACAAAAATAAAAAAGCCCGTACGCAGGATGGTGCGTACGGGCTTCATTACCCAGTAGGATGTAGTGTCAAAAAGTTATAAGCATAACGCGTGCCATATATCGAATAATGGCTATTTCAGTTGTTATGGGTGGCCTGTAGGGCGTCGGGCGGGGAGTTTTTGTTTGAATTTGGTGCGATAAAGATGCGGCTGCGGAGTAATTTGGGGCAAGAAGCAGCCTCTGATCTTTGGTGCTTGTCCGATAGCAACAGCGGAGAATTTGGCGGGATGATACATGTACCCATGGTTGCCATGGGTGAGGCATGGCCGAGTTAACAATGATGGGCTATAAAACAACCCCGGCTATCTGATAACCGGGGTTATCGGGCACTGGCAATCCTATTTATCGGTTTTGTTGCAATGCAGGCGACGTTTTTCCTTCCATTCTGCTTTCATTCGCGTCCTGGCTTCCATAGCTTCGGTTTTGCTCACCAGTCCATTGCCATCGGCATCCATTGCGTTGAAGTGGGCCATGCGTTCTTCCATTTTTTTCCGGAGGCCCGCTTCATGCTCTGCTCTTGATATATTGCCGTCCTGGTCAGTATCCATTTTTTGAAACATGGAACCGGTATAACTTTTCCTGGTATCGGACTGATCGGATTTTATTGTTGTCTCGGCGAAGCTGGATGTGGCGAGAACAATGCCCGCCAGTAATACTAGTCGTCGCATGGTATTTCCTCATTGGTGATTAAAGACGTGATGCTTTTAACGCCAGCATAAGGATTCGGTTGACCTGCGGGCTGTATAAATTTCGAAGAAAGGGTTTCGTCGATACAACAGTATGCTCACGGGGACGTGTTCTTTGTATCCTGCCGGTCGAGAATATGCTCAACCTCGTCCATCAACCGGGTCATTCGTTGAATCATGGGACGATACGTGGCTGGATCGGCCAGATCCACTCCCGAATTTCTGAGTAGCTTGTAGGGGTAGTCAGACCCGCCCGCCTGGAGAAGGGCAAGGTATTGTTGTCGTGCGTCTTCGTCACCGGTTGTAATGCGATCTGCCAGATTGTAGGCGGCAACCATGGAGGTCGCATACTGGTATACCGAAAAGTTGCGGTAGAAATGTGGAATGGAGGCCCACTCCACCGTATAGGGTTCACTAACTTGCATGATACCCATGCTGTGGCCGGCATGACGTTTCTGGATAGACCCATACAACGTATTCAATTTATCGCCCGACAGATTGCCGTCGCTCTCAATCTGCTCATGGATAGCCAGTTCGAATTCGGCAAACTGGGCCTGTCGAAAAAAAGCACTTCGCAGAAGATTCAGTTCGCGAAACAGGTAAAACAGTTTTTCATCGTCACTTGATGCGTTGTCACGTAGATAATCAAAAAGCAGTAGTTCATTAACCGTCGAGGGGATTTCCGAAATAAAACTGGAATAGGCCGACTTGCTGAAGGGTTGATGACTGTTGGCCATCAGGGAGTGTATGGCGTGCCCCCATTCGTGAGCGTAAGTGCTGACAGAGTCAAAAGTACCCTCAAAATTCAACATCAGGAAAGGGTGGACATCATAAGCGGCACCCATCACATAAGCTCCCTTGCGCTTGCCTGGTGCGGGATAGGCATGTAGCCAGTGTTGTGTCAGCGCCTTCCTGAGGGCTTCACCATAATTCCTGCCCAGGGGCTTGAGCGCGGCCTGTGTCAGGGTGGCGGCCTCCTCCAGTGTAAATTCTCGGGGCAGAGTGACCACGGGTGTGTATAGGTCGTAGTAACGGGATTCCCCGAGGCCGAGTATTCGTTGACGCAGCCCAAGCAGGCGGTGGAGAGATGTGAGGTGCTCATTGGCGGTCGACAACAGTGTCCGGTAAACCGCTTCAGGGATGTTGTCCTGGGACAGGGCGCGATCCAGGGATGAGTCGAATCCGCGGACCCGGGCTACCATCGCCTCTTTTTTTATCTGCCCCTCCAGGGTAATGGCAAGGGTCTGACGAAAATGCTGGTAGGTACCCCAGAAGCTCTCAAATACCCGTTTTCTGTCGTTGCGGTTTGCCGATGCCCGGTGGACTTCATAGGCCATCGGGTCGAGAGTGACTTTTGCGCCATTTGACAGGGTGATTTCCGGCCAGGGGATGTCGTTGTTGACCAACACACTGTAGGTGCTTGAGGTGGACTGCAGCGCGTCTGAGGCCGCTCTGAGGACGTGTTCCCCCTCTTCACTTAGAATATGTTCAGATTGACGCAGGGTATTGCGGATAAAAAAATCGTGCTCTTGAAGTCGTGTGCTTTCATTGAGGTAGTGGTTAAGGGTTGCTTCTCCGATATGGCTGAGTTCCTGCTTTACAAAGCGTGTGGCTTCTGTGAACTCGAGAAGCAACTCCTGGGCAACCGATGCCCGTTCCTGATGCTGGATATTGCCCTGATTGGTGTCTTTGTTCAGAAAGGCATAAACGTAAAGCCTGAGCAGGGCTTTGTAGGTGTCGCTAACCTGGCTCAGGCAATCAGCCAACACACTCGCGCTGTCATCGAGAATACCTTCGCACTCACCGATGGCGCTTATTTGTGCGGTGGCATAATCCCGTGCGTCATCCCAGCTGGCGATATCCGGATACAGGTCAGAGATATCCCAGACAGAAGCAGTGGGTTCCGGCTGGGATAACGGCAGGGGTTCATCAGTTGATTCAGCCGGTGTCTGCATCGTAATCGCGAGCAGACAAAGACCGAGGTATCGTTTCATGATTGTGAATCCGGAAAAATTTTATCGACTTTGCATTCCAGGGAACCGTTCGCCAGCCGTGTGGTAATGCTGTCGCCGATTTGTACGGTTGCGACGCCCCGCAATATGTTGTGCTGCTGGTCTGTAACAATAGCATACCCGCGTTCCAGCGTTTTCAGCGGGCTCACGGCGTTGAGCAGTTGTAACGCGTTGTGCCACCGGATTTTCTTTTGCTCGAGCAGGCTACCGATGGCGCGTTCCAGCCGGTGAGTCAGCAAATTCAGTCTGTCGTTCAAATAGTCGATTCGATAACCGGGGCCCGCTTGCTCCAGGCGTGCACACAAATGCTGCAGGTGCATATCCAGCTGTTGATGTTGTCCCCAGGTGGTTCGGACCAGTCGCGCTTGCAGGGCCTGCAGCTGTTCCTCCTGCTGCTTGAGGCGCTCTCCGGGATCTCGCAATTGACGAGTCAGGCTGTCCAGGCGTTGCGAAGTAGATTGCAGCCGCCGCGAAATGGTTTCGCAAAGTAACTTTTCATAACCGCGCAATTGGTCGAGCAGTTTGTTGCCGTCGGGACTCAATACTTCGGCAGCAGCGGAGGGGGTTGGCGCGCGGTAGTCAGCAACGAAGTCGCTGATCGTGAAATCAATCTCATGACCCACCGCGCTCACAATCGGGATCCGGCTGCGGTAGATCGCTCTGGCAACGATCTCTTCGTTAAAAGGCCAGAGATCCTCGATGGAACCACCGCCACGGCCGACAATCAGTACATCACAATAATTATCGTCATTGGCCAGCTCAATGGCCGCTGCGATCTGTGCGGCAGCGGCTTTTCCCTGAACCAGCGCGGGGTAAACCCTTACTGCGATGGCCGGAAAGCGCCGTTTCAGCACCGAAAGAATATCCTTAAGCGCCGCGCCGGTGGGGGATGTGATAATACCCAGCCGCTGCGGTTGAGTTGGCAGTGGCTGTTTGTGAAAGTCGTTAAAGAGTCCTTCGGTATACAGGCGCTGCTTCAGTGCATCAAATTGACGCTGCAATGCCCCGAACCCGGCTTCTTCGAGGTGCTCAACAATCAACTGGAAGTCACCCCGGCCTTCATACAGGCTGACCCTGCAGCGTGCCAGCACATGGTTGCCATGCTCGGGGCTGAAACGGACATGGGTATTTCGATTGGCAAACATCGCACAGCGAACCTGGGCCTGTTCATCCTTGAGCGTGAAATACCAGTGTCCGGAGCCGGGACGGGAGAAATTTGATATTTCTCCCTCGACCCAGACCAGAGGAAAATGGGTTTCAAGCAACTGTCTGGCGCGACGGTTCAGTTGGGTAACGGTCAAAGTGGTTGGAATGTCAGGCATAGCGCATTGTCCATCACCGGCGAATCGAGTCAATTTAAATAATAGCTATTGGCTATAACCGATGGTCACCAGACCTATTGAAAAAAGTATTTTTTAGCCGACCATGCCTTTATAATAGCGCGCTTACTTTTATCCTTGAGCTATGGCACGGTAACGATCCGCTGTCTGATGCACAAGCGCTGAAATCCACTCCCCTGACGAGGTAAGCCATCCTGATGTTGCGAATCGCAGAAGAAGCTCTCACCTTCGATGACGTATTGCTGGTACCCGGTTATTCCGACATTACCGCAAAAGATGTTTCTCTTAAAAGCCGCCTGACGCGGAACATTGGACTGAATATTCCGCTCGTCTCTGCCGCGATGGATACCGTTACCGAGGCGCGACTCTCCATCGCGCTCGCCCAGGAAGGTGGTATCGGTATTATTCACAAAAGCATGTCCATTGAAAAACAGGCCCTGGAAGTGCGCGCCGTCAAGAAGTTCGAAAGCGGTGTGGTCAAAGACCCGATTACCATAGATGCTTCCGCCCCCGTCAGTGCATTGCTGTCCCTGACCCGTGAACACAATATCTCCGGTGTGCCCGTGCTGGATAATGGTGAGCTGGTGGGTATTGTCACCCGCCGCGACGTTCGCTTTGAACCCAGTCTGGATTTGCCGGTATCGGCCATCATGACCCCCAAGGATCGACTGGTAACCGTGCGGGAAGGGGCCAACGCAGACGAGATCAAAGCACTTCTGCACAGGCACCGTATTGAAAAAGTACTGGTCGTAAACGCCGATTTCGAGCTGCGTGGACTGATTACCGTCAAGGACATCGACAAGGCTGAAAAATACCCCAATGCCTGTAAGGATGATCAGGGCAGGTTGCGGGTAGGGGCTTCAGTGGGTACCAGTGCCGATACCGATGAACGTATTATTGCCCTGGTTCGGGAGGGGGTCGATGTGCTGGTGGTCGATACTGCCCACGGCCACTCTCGCAATGTGCTCAATCGGGTACGTCAGATCAAGGCCCAGTTCCCTGAGGTCGATGTGATCGGCGGCAACATTGCCACGGCCGAAGCCGCTTTGGCGCTGGCCAAAGCCGGTGCGGATGGCATCAAGGTGGGTATTGGCCCCGGGTCGATTTGCACCACGCGGATTGTAACCGGCATTGGCGTGCCACAAATTTCTGCCGTCGCGAATGTGGTTGAAGCATTGGCAAGTTATCAGATACCTGTTATTGCCGACGGGGGTATCCGTTTTTCAGGTGATATCGCCAAAGCGCTGGTCGCCGGTGCCCATGCGGTCATGATGGGCTCGATGTTTGCCGGCACAGAAGAAGCGCCTGGTGAGATAGAGTTGTATCAGGGGCGAACCTACAAATCCTATCGTGGCATGGGATCCATGGGGGCAATGTCCCAGACCAGCGGTTCCAGTGATCGTTATTTTCAGGACGCAAGTCAGGGTACTGAAAAACTGGTACCTGAGGGCATTGAAGGCCGCGTTCCCTACAAAGGCCCGTTATCGGCGATCATCCACCAGTTGATGGGCGGCGTGCGGTCAGCCATGGGTTACACCGGCAGCGTTGATATTGAAACCCTGCGCAGCAAACCCAGTTTCGTCAGGGTGACCTCTGCGGGTATGAGCGAAAGTCACGTACACGATGTATCAATCACCAAGGAAGCTCCAAATTACCGGCGCGAATAGCCCGGTTTTCCGGTGTGTTGAAAACGACCCGACAGGGCTGCCTAGAGCAGCCCTTTTAGATTGGTAACTGACTATGACAGATATTCATTCTCACAAAATCCTGATACTGGATTTCGGCTCCCAATATACGCAGTTGATTGCCCGCCGTGTACGCGAAGTCGGGGTCTACTCGGAAATCCGCGCCTGGGACATGGATGAAGCCGAGATCATTGCCTTCGATCCCAAAGGCATCATCCTGGCGGGGGGGCCGGAGTCGGTTACAGCCGGTGAATCGCCCCGGGCTCCCCAGCTGGTTTTCGAGCTGGGTATCCCGGTTCTGGGTATCTGTTATGGCATGCAGACCATGGCTGCCCAGCTCGGTGGCGCCGTGGAAGGCTCTTCGATTCAGGAATTTGGCTATGCCCAGATCAAGACCCACGGCAACAGTCGCCTGTTTCAGGATGTGGCAGACCATGTGGATCATGACGGGGGCACACTGCTCGATGTCTGGATGAGCCATGGCGATAAAGTAGTTACCTTGCCGGCGGGTTTTGAGCTTATGGCATCGACGGGTTCCTGCGCCATTGCGGGTATGTATTGTCCCCAAAAAGACTTTTATGGTGTCCAGTTTCACCCGGAGGTGACACACACCCTGCAGGGCATGCGGATGTTTGAACACTTCGTGCTTGATATATGTGGCTGCGAGGCACTCTGGACACCCGCCCAGATTATTGAAGACAGCATTGCCAGGGTGCGTGCCCAGGTCGGCAGTGACAAGGTGTTGCTGGGGCTTTCAGGAGGCGTCGATTCCTCAGTGGTCGCAGCGCTGCTGCACAAGGCCATCGGCGACCAGCTTACCTGTGTTTTTGTCGATAACGGCCTGCTGCGCAAGCACGAAGGCGATCAGGTCATGGACATGTTTGCCAAAAACATGGGGGTGAAAGTCATCCGTGTGGACGCAGAAGAACAGTTCCTGAGTAAACTGGTGGGGGAGGCTGACCCGGAGAAAAAGCGCAAAATCATTGGCAACACGTTCATCGATGTTTTCGATGTGGAGGCCACTACCCTCAAAGACGTCAACTGGCTGGCCCAGGGCACTATCTACCCCGATGTCATTGAATCGGCGGCGGCCAAGACGGGCAAAGCCCATGTGATCAAATCCCACCACAATGTCGGCGGCCTGCCCGAGACCATGAAAATGGCGCTGGTAGAACCCCTGCGGGAACTGTTCAAGGACGAAGTCCGCAAAATCGGGTTGGAACTGGGTCTGCCCTACGACATGGTGTATCGACACCCATTCCCTGGACCGGGGTTGGGTGTGAGAATTCTCGGTGAAGTAAAAAAAGAGTATGCCGACATTCTTCGCGAAGCCGATGCCATTTTTATCGAAGAACTCCACAAAGCCGACTGGTACCACAAAACCAGCCAGGCGTTCGCAGTCTTCCTGCCGGTCAAGTCCGTGGGTGTGGTGGGCGATGCCCGTCGCTATGAATGGGTGATTGCCCTGCGCGCGGTGGAAACCATCGACTTCATGACGGCCCGATGGGCGCATTTACCCTACCAACTCCTGGAGCAGGTATCCAATAGAATTATTAATGAAATCAGTGGGATATCCAGGGTTGTTTATGATGTTTCGAGCAAGCCGCCAGCCACGATCGAGTGGGAGTGATCGGTACCCGAAGGCAATGTCTGGCACTGGCTATCCAGCCAAAAGATTTTGACGGAGGTTTTGTGCCGCCATGAGTACCGATCCTTGCCATCTTTGGTGATGTGCCAACCGCAAGAAAAAATCGGCTGCGCTTGCGGTACGGGAAATCGAGCACAGCCCAGGTGAGCTAGAGGTGCAGCTTCAACTTTTTGTCTGGTGAATGCATTGAATTATTAACCTCTATATTCTGCAGCTAATGTGGTATGTCCTTGACAGGCTTTTGAGCCATGCAACATACAGATAATCCCAGCAACCACAAATAAAGCGCTAACGAGAAACACAGGAGCTATTGCCTCATCCAACAGAATCACTGCGATGGGCACACCAAATATGGCACTCACGCCACCCATAAGGCTTAGCAACACGGGGCCACCGAGTTTTTGCAGCGTAAACAATAGCAGGAACTGAGCGGCAAAAATGATGGCCTGAATGCCAATCAGTGACATTGCATGGGGAGCTTCATTGGGAATATTGAGATTCTTGCCGGGTAGTAATGAGAAAATAATTAGTATTGTCAGGGCGCTCAGCAGCATCCCGGGAGCCAGTGATTCAGCACTGGCCCCCAGAGGCCAGCGGTGTGTCCGGTAGAGGTTGCCAATCGCCAGCAGAATGGGGCCAGTCAGGGTAATTAATATCCATGCTGGATCAGCATTCGGGGAGATCCATTTCTGCATCACCAGAACTACGATTCCGATCAGCGCCAGGCTTACGCCCATCGCCCGCCACCAGCAGAATTGTTCTATGCGCAATAACAAGGCTCCGACATAGGTCAGTAACGGGGGCAATGCCATCATCAACGCGACAAAACCCACGCCCATATGCCTTACGGCAGAAAAAAAGATCAGGTTTGACGCCGCAGTGGTAAGAAAGCCCGAGACGATAAAATATTCGAGGGTTTGTCGGTTTAATTGAATCGATTGTCCTCGTAAATAGCTCATGGTTGTCAATAGGAATGAGGCGCCAGCCAGTGACCAGACAAGGTAGGAAAGGGATGTGAAGCCGATTCCCAGGGCTACTTTTGCCAGGTTGGTTGATATGGCGAGTGATAGTCCCGCCAGCAGTAAAATCAGCGGTGCAACATAGCGCGGGTGATAGGGCAGAAGTTGCTTGTGTGATTCTGAGGTGGGGAGGATATTCATCAGTCAATACTCCCAAATCCAGTTATTTCTTGTGACTTTTCGAGCGGTATTGCGATGGGCCGAATCGGAGCGGCATCAGCCCCACGCAATTTTAGCGATCCACCGATAAAGGCGAATTCATAGACTTTGTCACGGGATAACTCCTCCAGAAAGACCAGTTCGATAATCGGCGTACCCTGTTCCGCCAGTAGATAGGTGTGCACGGGCACATAATCCGTTTCCAGTTCAGAGGGGAAAGACTCGAAACTCAGATTATCGGCGCCCACCACCATGGCACCGTTTTCTTCCACTAGAAAACGTGCCGCCGCCAGTCCGAGTCCAGGAGGGTTCGCCATATAGGCTTGAGTATCGTTGTAGAGTTTCATTCGACCTGTGCGGATTAACACGATATCGCCTTGATGGAGTGTGGTGTTTTGATGTTTCAGTGCATGAATCAGGTCTGGGCGAGTGACACGATAGCCTTTGGGTAACATCTCCAGTCCTTTGGCACCTGCGACATCGATCAGCACGCCGCGAGCGATGAGTGTTGGAATATTCTCGGCACCGCCCACACGCCAGCCGCGATCACCAAGATGATCGGCAGCACTGAATCCATTCCAGATCTTTCCATCCAGGCCAAAATGCACCAATGCATCGATATGAGTGCCCGTATGGGTATACATGGAGACAGCTGCGCCGGTATAGCTGACGTGTTCGTTCATTCGGGTGCCAACCCCCATGGGATCATCGATGACAGTACCGTGAGGGGTATGCGTCATCCAAATGCGGTAGTGTGGGTCACCGGCAGCCTGCCAGCTCGGCATGCCCATGAAATACTCCACAGACAAATCATAGACTGGGCCACCCGTTACTCGTGAGAGGATATCCGCTTGCGATGCAGCAGTGATTAGATTTAAGCGGCCAATTTCATCATTCGGCCCCCAAGGGCTGGTGCCGGGTTTTCTCTCTATAGCCTGTGCGCCGAAAGCCAGGCTGGTCAGAAAGGTGGCAGCAATGATTGCTTGTGAGACGATGCGTTTCATTTTGCGTGTCCTCGTTGGTTGGATTGCTGATCAGTAGGCAGCGGTAAAGCGGGTTTGGTGATGCCCTGGTTGTTCAGCTTCATCCAGAACGACAATCGCGAGATCCTCAATGGATATTGATGAATTGCCTTGGCTATCCACTATCAATTCATCTCGCCCTAACCGGTATTTGCCTGTGCGATTTCCGGCTTTTAGGTCGGCCGGTGGGCTCAGATAGCTCCAGTCGATTCGCACCTCCTGGAGGCAGGCTTCGTACTGAGCAAAACTGGCTTCACCTATGTGTCGCAGGGATGCGGACAGGAACTGAGGGGAATCAATGACTTTTTTGCCGTTAGTGCCAGGTACTGTAAGACTTGCTGCACCACCAATAATCATTAGCCGGACTCCTGTACGGGCCAGCCCTTCCATAATGGTTTTTGTGACCATGACCACTTCATCAACATTGCTGATGGCAGAGCGGGTCGCATTGATCACCAGATCCTGATCAACGCTTAGTCGGACAATGTCGTTAAGATTGCTGGCGTTGCCGATTTGGACATTGGTACCTGCCGGTAACTCTTTAATACGCTCTGGACTGCGAACGACGGCTGTGACTTCATGACCTCTCGACAAGGCTTCATTGACGATACGGCGGCCGACATTTCCGGCTGCACCCAATATGGTAATTTTCATCGTATTAAGCTCCTTGGTTTGAACAATTACTGAGACTTCATACTACTGATTTACTTTTGTTCTATAATCTCGCTAATTGGAACAATATTGTTCACAAATATTGATTAATGAGGCGGGAAATGGATTCACTGTCGGATATCGCGGTGTTTATTCAGGTGGTGGATAGTGGCAGCTTTACTGCGGCCGCCGAGCGACTGTCATTGTCGAAGTCGGTGATCAGCAAGTACGTAACGCGGCTAGAAGACCGGTTGGGTGCACGGTTACTTAATCGCACGACGCGAAAGCTCAGCTTGACCGAGGTGGGACGGGCGTTTTATGAGCGCAGCGAGCGGGGTCTGCAAGAAATCGCCGAAGCAGAAGCCGAAGTTTCACGACTGCAGGGGGAGCCTCGAGGGACTCTGCGCATCAATGCACCGATGTCTTTTGGTGTGCTGCATATCGCGCCTGTCTTATCAGAATTTCTGGAACGATATCCCCAACTCACCGTGGATATGAATCTCGACGATCGAAAAGTTGACGTCATAGAGGGCGGCTTTGATGTCTCTGTGCGCATTTCAGATCTTGGAGACTCGTCCCTGGTTGCCAGGCGAATAGGGCCATGCCGCCATGTAGTGGTGGCATCACCAGCCTACCTTAAACGCTATGGAATACCTCGCACTCCCGAAGATCTGGAGGATCACAATGTGATTACCTACCAGTATCAAGACTCAGCAAAAGAATGGGAGTTTCGGTTACCTGGTCAAAAACCGAGCATGGTTTCTGTGTCTGGATCAATTCAAATGAACAACAGCCTGGCACTGCGGGAAGCATTGTTAAATGATGCGGGAATCACGAGAACGCCAACATTTGTCGTTGGCAGGGATATACAGGAAGGGAGATTGCAATCTGTTTTGACAAACTACGAATTACCCGAAATATCAATCTACCTTGTATTTCCACAACGTAAGTATCTTTCACCAAAGGTACGGGTGTTTGTGGAATTTATGAGAGAGTATATTTCGGATACTCCGAGCTGGGATCAAAAAACTAAAGTAGACCGGTAGCTGAGATTGTCAGGTATCTGATTATGTTTCTGGTTTTGCTTATGAGAGTGCGTGTTGATTTCCGAGCGCTCAGTTATCCGAGAATAGTCAAAGAATTTTAAGAAATTTCTGAGCATGGCATTTTTCATGGTATTAGCGATTATAAGGAAAATAAGCTATTGAAAATAAAAGATGAAAAATGCGTATTGATAATAGAGTGAGAGTAGGCGCACAGTACCGCCAGCTTTGGTCAGGTCGCCGCCGGCTAAGTTGAGACTCAGGATGACCTTACAAAGATGCGAACATTTTGCCATTGGCGGCTGGCCGTTTGACTGGCATGGCTCGAAACAGCGCGCTGGCGCGGGAGGCCATTTCGGTGGCAAGGACTGAATGGAGCAGGATTTAGACGGGCTAGTGGGCCCGCCTCCACCCGTGAATAACCGGTTGACCGGCTCGGAAAAGGGTGTTTATCCTACTACCCCCAACTCAACACAAGACAAAATCCTTTTGCCTTTTTTGCATTATTAAGCGCCTCAAGCCTGGCTATGAAAAAAGACTTGATTTTACGCCAGTGAAGGATAAAGACCGCGCTTTTCGCCTTCAACTAATAGGCCACTTCGCGTTATTTGGTGCGCCTACCGGGTTTGATTCAGATATAGTTGAAATTTAATAGAGGAGTCCGACGTGTCAAAATTTTTCTCCCAACATCTTGTAGCATTTACAATTGCCGTTTTGTCGATGACAACATTTTCGTTCAGTGCGTTTGCAGAAAACCCGCAGTGTTATAAAAAGATCGAAGGGATTTCACTTGATCAAAGCGTTGGCGACATTACAAATAAGTTGCAGCAATTGGGACTGCAAGATATTACCTGCAAACAAAGATCAAAAATGCCTTGTGCCGCCAGAAAAGAACAAATGCTGACTTATGCCACGAACGATCAAGGTTCTCTGCATAAGGTCGGTGATAAATTGGCGAGACTGACATTTGATAATACGGGAAAGCCAAGAAGCTTCGCGTATGAATATTATACTGACGGCCCTTCGACGCTACAGGCACATGATGAAAACAGAAGCTGGGAAGGCTGGACATATAAGGATACGATCGAATCCCGCATCAATGAATATTGCAAAGGCTCCACACCAGAGGGCGTCAGAGTTGGCTGTAAATACGGCAGCGCACTTACCATTGATGTCATATACGGCGAACCACGCGATAAAGATTGCTCGTATAAGTTCAACGTCATGTTCAGTGCTGTGAGAGGAAAGCCGGAAGCCCCGACAAATCATAAAATTATCGAGACGATAACGCTCAATAAATAAGGATTATTTTGATGCATTATCTTGAATATTTTTATGCACGTTCTTACTGCTAAGCCCGTTTACAATTGCCTATGCGGATGTTCTGAGTGAGCAGGGTGCAGAGAACTGGCTTGGTGCCAGAACCGACCTAGCTGGGCTTTTCTTTTCCTGACCTCGCAATAAGCTGACATGCGCAGGTAACGAATATTTACCTTCCCTGTTACCAGTACTCTCACATTGATTTTGAAAAAGTGTTTCTGAGTTAATTGACTGTACTATTACAGTCTGCTAGGCTGCATTTAAGCACTGTAAAAATACAGTCTTAATGCTGCTTAGGAGGAAATCATGAGCGCTCAGGCCGAACAACTACTGCAACGGGGTTCCAGTGTCACCCGTTCACTGCTGCCGGCGATTTTCAATATCTTCAGCCAATGGCGTCTGACCGGCGCCCAGCAGATGACCCTGCTGGGGCTCAGCAACGAGAAGACCCTCTATAACTGGAAGAGCCAACCCGAGAAGGCAAAGCTGACGCGAGACCTGTTGGAACGGACCAGCTACATTTTGGGGATCTACAAATCCCTGCAAATCCTGTTGCCCGACCAGGCGCTGGCCGACCAGTGGCTGGGCACTCCTAACGACAATCCGCTGTTCAATGGCACCGCACCGCTGGACCGGTTACTGGCTGGCCATGTGGTCGATCTGGCGGTGGTCAGGAATTTCCTTGATGCGGAGCGGGGTGGCTGGTGATCGCAATCGATAGGCTACCCAGTAGCGAGGTCAATGAACCGGTCTATCGGGTCATACTGGCGCGCTACCCGCAGATCCACCTGTTCGAGCGTGTTTCCAATCCACAGGATTGGGATGTGCTCTACGCCGTCGAGTCCCTGACCAACCCCCGGCTGCGCGATGAAGTCGGCGATATTCGTCTGGTGCCGCCGGAAGACCGCGTCTATGGCGATGGTGCCTCCTGGATCATGGCTACCTTCACTCATCTGCCGGTGGACAGACGGGGCGGTCGCTTCAATCGGGATTTTGGCATCTATTATTGCGCCGCCGATGAGGCAGTCGCCATTGCTGAATCGTCCTTCCACCGGGCGCGCTTTCTGCGTGAATCCCGAATCGACAAGACCACCCAGGAGATGCGCGTGATTCGCGCACAGTTGGGGCCGACCAGCCTTCACGATGTGCGGTACCTGGCCGGACACGCTATTTACCATCCCGATGACTACGCTGAAGCTCAGCAACTGGGTTACGCATTGCGTGATGCCAAAAGCTTTGGTGTTCACTACCAAAGCGTGAGAACGAAAGGGGAGTGCTACGGCGTGATGCGTGCCCGAGTGTTGTCCGATGCGATCCACTGGCGCTATCTGCGCTACCACTATGACCAGGGGGCAATCGTCAACGTTGAATCCCTCGATGGTAATAGTGGCGGCAGTGGCAGGAGGTGATGGCAATGTATAAAGAGCTGCTGTGGATCTTCACCCAACTCCCGAACGATTACATCGTCCTCGATACCGAAACCACCGGACTCCCAGACGAAAACGGTCCACCAGATATCGTGACACTTGGCCTCACCGTGGTGAGGAACCGTGAGATAGCGGCATCCTTCGAATTTAAAATACGGCCACAAAAACGCATTTCAGAAGAAGCGCAGTCGATACACGGCATTACCAACGAACAGGCCGCTGAATTCGAATCCTTCAAATCCCAGTGGGATAAGATCGCCGAATACCTGAAAGATCAGCTAATCGTCATTCACAACGCCAGTTTTGACTGGCCGATCCTGCTGGATCACGTCGCCCGATACGGTTTGCCAATGCCGCCAATTCAAGGTGTATTTTGCAGCCAGAAAGCAGCCATTCCCTGGGCGCAGGCTATGAAATTGCCGTGCAGTCACAGAGGACCGTCGTTAGATATATTGACAAAGGTGTTGGGCGTTGAGGATCTCAGAGCCAAAACTAACGGAATACATGGGGCGGGGATAGATAGTCAGCAGGCAGCTCAAGTGACAGAGGTAATGAGACGCAATGGCGATATGGATTCAATTTAAACCTTGAGTCATGATTGATGGAAATGATCAATGTGTCAGGTAACGACCCAAAGCAGACGTTTGAAGAGTAATATTTCTAAGTATGTAGAAGGCTCAAAAAATGAATGCAGAAGAAGTAGTTTTCTTTGATTCTCCTAAAGCTTTAAACAACATGACTGGCGAATGGATTAAGCTCTATCGTAAAAACCCATATCTACGTGAGCTAACCATCCAGGATCTCAGTGACAGGGAAGCTGATATTGCGCAAAATATGATGAGGTTTGATGAGGTTCGTCAAAAGTACGTACCTATTTTTAATATAGGTAAAGACGGAATTTACCGACCCGTTCGCAATCTCGATTGGCTGAGAATGTACACAGAAGTTTACGAAGAGTTTCGCTCCCGTGGCACAAAGGCTCTAAAACTTCCTTCAATGGCAGAAATGTTTGATTGCCAAAAAAGGTTGCTTAAAACTCAGGCTGTGCGACCTAAGTTGATTGAAGCTTCAAAACAGTCCATGGACAACTATGAGTTACCAAAGCTCTTATTTAGATATTCGAAGAGAAAATACAACGAAGAGTTCTTAAAAAAGGGGATGCTTCGTATCTCATTATCATCAATTTATGATGACAGTACGTTATTGCGCTCACAAAGAGATCAGGAAGCCAAGATGGATATTCCTAAATCTGAGAGGGTGTTTGAAACTGATGATTTTTACACCGTTTGTTTTTCTTCATTGTATAGCTACAGAATGTACTGTGAATTTTCTGCTGATAGTTGTGTTGTGATTAGAAATATTGAAGAGTTTAAAAAAAGATTCCTGAAATCGATAAGAATCCACAATTCCGATGCTGCAAATATTCGTATATCAAGAGCGGATTTATCTCCTATATTTTACTATGATCCACTGAATATACTTTTGCCGACAGAGGGTAGAGAGATAGCGCTGTCAAAACCGTTTCGATTTGCTTATCAGCATGAGTTTAGAGTAGCGCTTTTGCCTTCTAAGCCGTCTCAACTGAAGAGTTTTGACATTGAACTAGGCCCGCTTGACGATATTGCAGAATTGGTCTTAACCGACGTAGTTAATTAGACTGATACGAAGTAATAATTTAGTTATGAGGTAAATTGTAAATTGTAAATTGTAAATTCAAGAATATCCGCTATTGGCCGTTGGTAGATAAATTTTTAATGTGCTATAACGACCCAAAATGGACGTGGGTTAATTCACTTTAAATAGTCAGTTATTGGAGTGGTGAAAATTATGAAACCGGTTATGTTCGAATATGCTAACTCGCAAAAGGATGGCGGCTTTGACGATGTTTTGTATGATTATGAGAACGATCTTAGCGTTCTTAATGGCAAAACCATCATCGAGCGATCAAAGATTAATACTGCGTATGTTACAAAAACCAAAGTCCAAAGAGAGTCTGACGATAGTCCTACCGACCCGTTGATGGAGGCAGCCACAAAGACAGATGTTAAAAGGGAGGCTGATGACTGCTCTTTTGATGCACTAGTGGCGGCGGCGACTAAAACATTTGCTGAACGAGAGTCAGATGACACTGCTTTTGATCCATACGTTATGCTGCTAACGAAAACAGAACAGCATGCGCCAGAAACCGATGAATAATAGGGTTTTAGTCATTACTAACAAAGAAGACGTAACAGTCGACTTTGTGATAGATAAACTGAAAAAAAATAGCATCGATTATTATCGGTTTAATACCGAGGATATCGGATCTGTAGTCAGTATATTATTTGATGGTTCGAGCTATTTTCTTAAGGACAAGAACAAAAATATAGATGTCGAAATTGATGACTTCGATTCAATCTATTTTAGGCGCCCCAAGCTTCCCCAGCCCATGAACAACCTCACTCCTGGTGAGCAGTATTTCTATTCAACTGAAATAACGACCTTTCTTGAGGGGCTGTACAGAAGTCTGGCCGAAAAATATTGGCTTAATTCTGTCTTCGATATACGAATGCTGGAAAATAAGCCTTATCAAATCAGCTTGGCAAAAGGGTTGGGGTTAAATGTACCCGAGCTTTGTATTTCAAATGATTTCGATAGATGCAGGAAGTTTGTGAGCGAGCGCGGGCAATGTATTTTTAAGCCGCTTAAGGTTGGTTTAATTCAAGAGCAAGGGGATAAGGGAAAGGTTCTGTACACGACAAAAGTTGATGACAAATATATGGATAATATAGAAACACATGGCGCAATGCCTGTGTATCTACAAGAGCAAATCAACAAAAATTATGATATCAGAGTAACAGTTATCGGAAAAAACGTGTTTTCTGCAAAAATTATTTCTCAGGACGATGAAGTTAGTAAAGTCGACTGGAGAAAATCAGAGACCATGCTGTCACATGAGCGGCTGGATTTGCCTGCTGATATAAGGGAAAAGTGCTTATCTATGTGCGATAAATTTAATCTTGATTTTGCAGCCATAGATTTTGTTCTTGATAACAATGGAAGATTCTGGTTTTTAGAGATAAATCCAAACGGTCAATGGGCTTGGATAGAAAGTCTATTGGAGTACCCGGTTAGTGATGAGATCGCGAGATTGTTGGCTTCAGGGGGAATGAAATGCTAGGAAAGATTAAAGAGATAGTGTGGCCTCGTCTTGAAGGTGAGCCGTCAGTTTATGATAACTTCCTCCCTCAAGACACGGAAATATCCGAAGAGAATCTCGATAGCTCTGTCGAGCTTGCCAAACTAATGTATGAAAAACAAAAGGATCGAGTTTCTACAGTTGAATCGAAATCAAGTATCTATTTAGGGTTTTTTGGTACCGTTATTGCCATATTGGCTTTTGCGCTAAAAGACATTCTGTTTTCGGATACGAAGGGAGTAATTCACGATATAACTCTTTTTCTTGGCGCAGTACTTATCATATATATTCTTCAAGTCATGAAGTACTCAATTCAGGCTCTTGAGAGAAGGGAATATCACAGTTTTGACGAAACTGATTTTTTGCATGGAGATAGAAGAAGTTCCGCTATAGGTCTGATAAATAAGGTAAAGAGCAATTATGATGTTATAAATCGTAAGGTTGAATTTATGACCATGGCGCATGAGTTTACAAAGCGTATTTTATGGATTTTATATATTGCCGCCTTGGCTCTGGTTGTAGTGTCTTTGTATAAATACGTACTTCTAATTCCTGAAATAAATATTGTGATCTCGGGATTAACTTTGAATTTTCGGTGGTCTGATTATCTTTTAGGTGTCGCAATTATTACTCTCATTATAAACATGATTCGAATTCGTAAACTGGAGAAAAAAATAGACAACTATACTTCTCCAGTGAAGATGAATTAAAGGAGCAGTTTACTTAGTCCAATGTCCGCTTTTGGCCGAGGGGCGATACGCCCCTCCGGCAATTAAACTTCGGTTTGTTCAGCAAGTTCCAAGGCATCATCTACTTCAATGCCTAGATAACGAACGGTGCTTTCCAGCTTTGTATGACCGAGCAGAAGCTGAATGGCGCGTAAATTTTTGGTGCGTTTGTATATCAGTGTTGCCTTGGTTCGCCGTAGTGAATGCGTCCCATAATCCAGCGGATTGAGCCCGATTTCGGCAATCCAGCTTTTGACGATACGCGCATATTGGCGGGTCGAGATGTGCCCTTTGCTGTTAGTTTGCCCTTTGAATAAATAATCGCTGCCAGAGAGGTTGGCTTGCTCTATCCAGTGGGTGAGAGCTGTTCTGGTTTTCTGCGTTATCTCAAATTGTACGGGGCTTTGGGTTTTCTGTTGCATGACCATGGCACGTTTTAGAATATGGCTGCCATGGGCAATATCACTGACTCGGAGTTTCACCAAATCACAGCTTCTGAGCTTGCTATCAATGGCTAAGTTAAACAGGGCAAGGTCTCTGATCCTGTTGGCCACCTCAAGTCTAATGCGAATTGACCATATTTCGTGGAGCTTCAGGGGCGGTTTCTGGCCGATGAGCTTTCCCTTGTTCCAAGGTGATTTTCTGTTAACCAATTGATTACTAATCATCTTCTATCCTTTCATAAACGGTTACGTTCCTGAAAGGATAGTGAGGTTGCGATGGATATTTTGTTAATGACGGCTAATTTGAGGCTAGATTACGGCTCAATGGTTTTGTGTGCTGGGGCTTAAATTAGTAATTTGAATATGACGTATAACTATATGAAATTACGAGATATTCTCGTTTATCGGTATGTATATGTATTTTTTTATAGCACTATATCAAATTGCGTGCTAGTCTCGTAAAAGTAGAATATAACGTAAATTGATATAGTGATATGAGCAATCAAGTTTCAACACGCCAGAAAAGGCTAGCTACCGTCCTGCGGCATAGCTCGGGCACTATCCGAGTTGATGACGCCATGGAAGCGCTGGATTTAGACAGGTCACATGCAGCAAAGCTGCTTGCTGGCTGGCATAACCAGGGCGTTCTTCGGCGCGTGGCCAGAGGTCTCTATGTGCCAGTCCAGCCGACTGCACTTGGCAAAACCCAAGTTTTGGAAGACCCATGGATACTTGTACCCGAGCTATACAATCCTGGCTATGTAGGTGGCTGGAGTGCGCTTGAACATTGGGAGCTGACAGAGCAATTATTCCGCTCTATTTGCGTACTCACCAGTAAGCGTACTGCCTTTGGAAATACTGAACATCAAGGCGTTAACTTTTTCGTTAAACATATCCCAGAAGACCAGATTTTCGGGATAAAAACGATCTGGCGCGACCAGATTAAAATCAGTGTCTCTGATCCCTATAAAACAATTCTCGACATAATTGACGATCCCTATCTCGGTGCTGGTTTACAGCATACCGTCGATTGCTTGAAAGAGTTCAGGCAGCTCTATGGCAAGCAAAGCGATCTCGACAAGCTATTGGCCTACGCAAAGCAAATCGGCAATGGTGCACTCTTCAAAAAGCTGGGATTTCTGACTGAAGCACTTGGTTTTGAGCAAACCTTTATTGACGAATGCGCGAATAATCTTACAACGGGATATACGCAGCTTGATAAAACGGCAACCGGCAAAAGCCTTGTGACCAAGTGGCGACTATGGATACCTAAAGGATATAAGTTTTGATTAGTAAAGACGAAATACTTTCCGTTGCCGATGAAACTGGCTTAACCCCGGCTGTCGTTGAAAAAGATTACGTGCTTGGCTGGTTGCTTGCCGCTATTCACCAAAACGCGGCATTTTCTGATAACTGGGTGTTCAAGGGCGGCACCTGCCTTAAAAAATGTTATTTCGAAACCTACCGCTTTTCTGAGGATTTAGATTTCACCCTAAAAGATGAAGGTCATCTTGATGAAGAATTTCTAACGGAACAATTTTCGGAAATAGCTGAATGGTTGTACGAAGCCTGCGGTATTGAGCTGCCACAAGATAGGTTCAAGTTCGACATATACGAAAACCCACGAGGCAAAAAGTCCTGCCAGGGCCGCATTTATTATGGAAGTTATTTTGCGAGTGGCAAAAAATCCATGCCGAAGATCAAGCTTGATCTGACAGCAGATGAAGTGCTGGTCATGCCTCCCTCAAGGCAGCCTGTAATCCATTCTTATAGCGATATGCCTGGCGATGGTATTTATGCGAATTGTTACTCCTACCCGGAAGTGTTCGGCGAAAAAGTAAGGGCGCTTGGTGAGCGTGGCAGACCGAGAGATTTATACGATGTGATCAACTTGTATCGAAACGATCAATTGCCTGCTCCTGCCATAATCAACGATGTTCTGGCACAAAAATGCGCCTATAAGGAAATCGAAAAACCAAAGCTTACCGATATGGATAATTACCGGGAAGCATTGATACAGAACTGGGAGCCAATGCTGGCTCACCAGCTTCCTGCACTTCCCGCATTTGAATTGTATTGGGATGCATTACCAGAATTTTTTGAATGGATAGAAAGTCCAGAGACGGAAAGAAGAGCGGTACTCGGTGCAGTATCACGAGAAGGCAATATTTATCGTCCAGCCTATGGCCAGCTTAACTTAAAGGCTCTAAGTGGCCGATCCTTGGAAATAATCCGTTTCGCAGCGGGTAATAGATTGTGCGTCAATTTGGATTACACCGATAACAATGGAAACCGTAGAACCCGCGTCATAGAACCATACTCACTGCGCCAAGCCCAAAACGGCAATATTTTGCTTTACGCGGTGCGAGCGGATAACGGGCAAATCAGGGCGTACAAGATTAATCAAATCAATGATGCTTCCGTGGTCAACCAAACATTTATACCGCGTTACCAAATTGAATTATCGCCAAGCTTAAATATTCCTCCTACGCAATATTCTGGAGGCGCATTATCAAGCCTGGATATTCCGAAAAGTTCGCCAGCCAGACCAAGAGCGAGAACAGCCAGAAGAACAAGTTTTTCTAGCAGTGGACCAACCTATATATATCGCTGCCCAGTTTGCCAGAAAACTTTTAAGCGAAAAAAGCAGGACTCCAGGCTCAATGCTCATAAAACAAAAGAAGGCTATCCATGTTCTGGAAGAACAGGATATTTTGAGGAAACAAGATACTAGCTATTAAACGTTTCAAACGTCCGCTAATGGCCGAGAGCAGACAATGGGGAGTCCAGATTCAAGAACCACCCCACCCACCGAATAGATTTCCCATCGTCTACCGCCTCTAATTCTCGCACTATGCCCCGTAACAACTCATGGGAGCAGCAGAGTCATGAAACTCCATCCCTGGCTGCCTTCTTTTCGCCTATCGGGATGAGCTGCGAGCACGGCCTTCTTTACCAGATAATTTGGTAGCACTACTGGCATTCAGCGCCGGTTTGCACTAATCACTTAATCCATATCTGCTTGGCATTAACAAATTCTTTAATGCCTTGCGGCCCCAGCTCACGGCCATAACCGGAACCTTTAATCCCGCCACTGGGCAGTCGTGGATCGGTTTTAACAATGCCGTTAATGGCCACCTGACCGGAGTCGATGTGCAACGCCAGTGATTTTGCCAGCGAGGCGTTTTCTGTCCAGATCCCGGCACCCAGGCCATATTCCGTGTCATTGGCCATTTCAAGTGCATGATCGACATCATCTGCTTTGATGATCACCATCACCGGTCCAAAAGTTTCCTCCCGAAAGGCGCACATGGTGGGTGTCACACCAGTCAGTAATGTCACCGGGTAGAAGAATCCATCACCTTCCGGCAAGTGACCGCCAAGCAGACATTTGGCACCGGCGGCGATCGTCTCTTCGACCTGGCGGTGCAGATTCAGTTGTAAATCCTCACGGGCAATTGGACCGATATCCGTGTCGGCCTGCAGGGGGTCACCAAGCCGTAACTTGCTAAGTCGCTGTTCGACCAGCTCGATAAAACGATCATGGACATCCGTCTCAACGATTACCCGTTTGGCGGCAATGCAGGACTGGCCGGCATTGATGATCCGCGACAGGCAGATAATATCCGCCGCTTGTTCGAGATTAGCATCGTTTAATACCAGTACTGGATCCGAACCGCCGAGTTCCAATACACAGGGCTTAACTTCACTGCCGGCTATGGCCGCCACTTTTTTGCCTGCGTTGTTGGAGCCGGTAAACGATACTGCCGCTATGCGTGGATCGCGAATCGCCAGTTCTACTTCCGGTGTTTCCAGTGGCAGGTTGACCATAATATTATCCGGCGCACCGGCCTTTAAAAACGCGTTGGCAATCGCCTGGGCAGATTGTGGTACATGCGGGTCATGTTTCATCACGCAGGTATTGCCCGCCATCAGTGCCGGCGCCAAATAGCGAAAGGCCAGCCATAACGGTGCATTCCACGGCAAAATACCCAGCAGGGTACCGAGTGGCTGGTAGGTCACATAACTCAGGCTGGCATCAGATGGCAGGGTCTCGTCGGCCAGATAGGCCTCGGCATGGTCGGCGTAATACTCGGCGCAGGTCGCGGCTTTTTCGACTTCTGGCACACCTTCTTTGATGGGTTTGCCCATTTCCAGTGCCATTAACTCGGCAATGTCCTGTTTTTCGGCGCGCAATTGTTTGGCCACGGCTTGCAGCACTTTTGCACGCTCGGCAAAACTCGTGGTACGCCACTTCGCAAAGGCGGCACTTGCATCGCCAATGCGGGCGTGCATTTGAGTTTTATCAAGCGAGGGGAAACCTTCGAGCTGTTGTCCGTTATAGGGATTGGTTGCTACTAGCATAATGTCCTCAGGAAGGGTGTTTGGTGGTGGTTTTTTTAACGTCTGTGGTGGCCTCGTTGTGACGCGCGCTATCCAGACTCAGCAGTTTTTTACTACTGTTTGTCGGTTTGACGCTAAAATCCCGATCCATTGTGAAGAAAGACTCACAGCCATCTTCGGTAATGTAGATGGTGTCAGAAATACCGCAGGTTTTATCGCCATCGACACCCCACATCCAGGGAATGATATGGAAGGTCATGCCGGGTTTGAGTACTGCGGATTCACCCTGCTTAAGGCTGACGATATAGCCCTCATCCCAACTGGGTGGGAAGGCGATACCAATCGAATAACCAGAGCGGGTCACCAGCCGGGCACCCACATCATTTTTGGTAATGATATTGCGGATCATGTTATCGGCATCGGATACCGTCATACCCGGCTGAAATTTATTGTGTACGACATCCAGAGCCATTTTCATGATCTCCTGGGCCTTGTACATTGATGTACTGAGTTTTCCCAGCACAACGGTGCGCATCATCGCTGTGTGATAACGCCGGTAACAGCCAGCGACTTCGAGAAACACATGTTCGCCGGGTTGCACCACGCGACCTTCCCATGTGGCATGACCAATCATGGTGCGCGGTCCGGATGTCACGTAAGGCATCACGGCCGGTGGTTCTCCGCCAGCTTTAAACATGGCAGAACTTATCGCCGCACCAATTTCATTTTCAGTGACACCAGCTTCCGTGGCATCGATACCCGCCTGCATGCCCGCTTCGGTAGCTCTTGTGGCATTTTGCATGACAGCAATCTCTACCGGCGACTTGCAGACCCGTCCCTCTTCAACAATGCCAAAACAATCCAGCAATTTACCATCGGTCAGTGTGTTGTGAATGCAATCCTGATGATACGCCGGGAAGAAGTAGCTGTTGCGCTCATAGCCGATACGTTTTTTATCAAGACCAAATTCACGCAAGGCATCGACCAGCATTTGAATCGCATCACCGGTGTCCGGATACGGCCGGGTGATTTCCACCCAGGTGCGGGCCGTGATATTCGACTCCTCCAGCTTCCGGGTGATCATAAACGGCTCATCTTCGAGCGGTACGACCAGGGCCTGAAAGAAGGAATAACCGGTAGTCTGATAATCCGTCAGATACATAATGTTTTCCGGATCGGAAATTACCACCGCATCCATGCGGCGCTCGGCTATCCGCTCACGCAATTCGCGCAACCGTCGCTCATATTCCTCAAAAGGAAAGGTCATATCATCGCGTTTTCTCATGCTGCCTCCTGCATCATGACGCTATCAGTGGCTTTAATGAGGATTTGCAGACCTTCTTCCAAATCGGCTTTGGGCGTGGTCAATGGCGGGATCAATTTCACTACCCGGCCACCGGTGCCGCAACTGGCAATTATCAGACCGGATTCAAAACATTGACTGACAATTTTCTTGGCGCGATCCCCATTACCGACATCGAGGCCCAGAATCATGCCTTTGCCAGTCAGATTCACCAGCGGATGCCGATCCACCAATGGCTGCAGGCTATCTGCCATCATGGCGCCATGGGCTTTAACAGTTTGCATCAGTGCATCGTCGTCAAAATACGTCAGTGCCTGATCACCGGCGATAAAGGAAATATCCTGGCCACGAAAGGTGCCGGTATGTTCGCCCGGCAACCAATGTTGGTCATGTTCGGGTTTGACCAGATTCATGGCCATTGGCGTGCCCAGGCCGCCGATGCCTTTGGCAAGGCAAATAATATCGGGGTCCAGATCCAGATCATCGAAACTAAAAAACGAACCGGTGCGACCGACGCCGACCTGAATATCATCGATAATCAGCAGGGCGCCGATTTCTTTGGCAAGTTTGGCCAAGGCCTGTAACCAGTCTTTATCGGCAACTTTGACGCCACCTTCGGCCTGAATGGTTTCCAGCAGAAAAGCCGCTGGTGGTGCAATACCACTGGAGCTGTCAGCATAAATGGCACGCAGTTGTTCGATGCTCTGCATGCCACAACCCAGTTCACAGCCGGGACAGACGGTTTCGCAACCAAACGGGAAATGTTGAACATGGCTCAGTGGCACACCGGCCGCATTACGGAAATGCTGGTTGGCGGTGGCACTCAGCGCCCCCAGGGTCATGCCATGAAAACCATGACTGAAAGCCACAATATCCTGCCGGCCGGTCACCCGACGGGCCATTTTCATGGCGGCTTCAACGGCATTGGTGCCGGTCGGACCCATAAACTGCATTTTGTGTGGCATATTGCGCGGTTCAAGAATGGTCTTGGTGAAGTGTTCCATGTATTGCCGCTTGGCAGTGGTATGCATATCGAGACTGTGGGTGACTCCATTCGATTGAATGTAGGCAATCACCGCTTCGGTCATTCGCGGATTGTTGTGGCCAAAATTCAGCACCCCGGCACCGGCAAAAAAGTCGATATATTCCCGGCCATTTTCATCAGTTTGCCGGGCATTCAACGCCTTATCAAAGACCACCGGATACACCCGGCAATAAGCCCGAATTGCCGATTCTCTTTGTTCAAATATGCTCATCTAATTCTCCTTACGTATTTACGCCTTGCCGACGTTGGACAGATCCTCCGGAACAGGTGCGCCACAAAGACGCGCAAACAGGGCTGTGACCAAAGGGATCAACCGGTCGTTAAAATCATAGTATGGACTGTGGCACGGTGCCTGATGTTCAGGGCCATCATCGCTACCAATCAGCGCAAAAGCGCCGGGGATTTCCTGCAGGTAATAACTGAAATCTTCCGAAGCCATAATTGGCAAGCGAATATCGCTATGCAGGGCATCAGTGCCGAATAAAGTCTGCCACTGTTCGCGCATCTGCAAAGCCGGCAGGGCGTGATTGGTGGTCGCTTCGTAGCGCGGATAAATATTGACCTCGCAATGCACGCCATAGCTGGTCGCAGTCTGTTGACTGATTTCAGTGATAAGACGGTTAAGTGTTTCACGCGTGGCCTTATCGGGAACGCGGATGCTGCCACCAATTTTGGCCTGTTGCGGTATAACGGTCGGTGCGCTGGGCGCCTCAATAGACGTAACACTTAATACTGCGGCCTGTTGCGGGGGTAGACGCCGGCTGATGACCTGCTGCAGGTTTAAGGTGATGGCACTGGCGGCCAGCACTGGATCCCGGCATAACTCAGGCTGACTGGCATGACCGCCCAAGCCGTTAACAATCAGTTCAAATGTGCCATTGCCAGACATGACAATGTCATCGGGGCAGACCAATTTACCAAATGGGATCGCCGGCCAGTTATGCCAACCATAAATCGTATCAATGCCGTCTAACGCACCGTCGTGGATCATTTCCCTGGCACCATGACCGCCTTCTTCAGCAGGCTGAAAAATCAAGGTCACCGGACCTGGCAATAAGGCTTCATGCATTTTCAGCCAGTGCGCGGTGGCCATCAGCGTTGCGGTGTGGCCGTCGTGTCCACAGGCATGCATGCAGCCTGGCTGTTGGGAAGTCCAGTTTGTTTGGTTGTTTTCAGTGAGAGGCAACGCATCAATATCACCGCGCAGTGCAAGATGCGGGCCTTTGCCTGTCGAGTTCAGCCAGGCCAGGGTGCCGGTGCCGGCACAAGCGCGCCAGGCAATATTCAACCTGCTGAGCGTCTCGCGAATACGATCAGCGGTACGGTATTCCTGCCAGCCCAACTCAGGATGCGCGTGTAAATCCCGTCGCAACATTTTTGCGTTGGTGATGGTTTCCTGCCAGCTATCTGACATGGCCCCCCCTATTGTGGCTCGCACATCACGGTTTGGTGATAATGCAACTTCACACTGTAAAAAAAATCGGCGCATTGCAAGAAAAATCATCAGCTTTTCAGTCATGTTGATTGATTGACATGAAAAAGCCGTTTTTTTTGCAATAATAATTGCCCGCGATTGTGGGTTGAATTTAACGAAGATGATGAAGCTGTGGCTTTAGCGAGGACAGCTGAATAGGTCTCAGAACGTTGATAGTCCGCTTGCTTCCATCATGCGATAAAGCCAGTAGTTGAGGGCGGATTCATCGGCGTACGCTTCATACGGCAGACTGTGAAGTCGCTCTCCAGTGTTGTTCCATTGCTGATCGAAAAAGGCCAGAGCGCGTTGGGCGGCGGGATGTTCGGAATCGGTCTGCAGGGCGACCTGGGTTTCGAGGTTGTAATTGTCAAGATTGCGCCGGGTGAAATTGGCGGAACCCAGCATTAGCCAGACCGGCTGGTCGTCACCACCCCGGTGCAGCATGTATTTAAAGTGGCATTGCTCGCCACTTGTGTTGCACCAGCGCAATGGAATGCCGGCTGCGTGCAACTCGCTGGCAACCTGTCGGTTGGGTACACCATTCTTCTTGCGCCCGAAGGCATCCTCATTGGGATCGAGCAGAATGCGCAACTGTACGCCGCGCTGGTGAGCCCGAATCAGGGCCTCGATCAATTCGCGATGGGCCAGGTAGAACATGGCCACGTCCAAGCGGTCACCGCTTGCGGCCCGTCCGATCTGTTTTAGCGCTGCATCGCGAATAGCCGCCTCCGTCAGGACCTGTATCGTCGCTCCGGAGGTAGTGGATTCACGGGGCGGTGTCCATTGATTTGGCCAGTTCGGAACCTGACCGGACAGCATGACTGTGGCACGCATGCTGGCCAGCAGATCAGCCGCAGCTGCGCCCGAGAAAGTCAGAGCTACGTTGCTGTGTCGGCTGCTGGCATCATGGGCGTTACCGGACGACACCCAGCCTCGAAGCTGCCCGGCCCGGTCGACGACCAGCGCTTTGCGGTGATTGGCTTTGAAATTGGGCAGGGTTAGCCAGGTCCTCAGGCTAACCGGTTTTTCGCCGACCGGGTTGGGCAGCCAGCCCCCCGGAGAGTTGCCGAACCACTGACAGCACATTCGCCAGGCCGCTGACCACAGTGGATTGGAGTCGCGCAGCATCGAAAGATCGGTTTCGACAACGTCGATTCCCGCGGCCTTCAGCGCATCAAGACGGTCGGATTCGACGCCGCCGTAGAGCCGGTTGAAGGGGTCGATAATCAGTATAATCTGCATATCGGGGCGGGCCTGCCGTCGGGCTAGCAATCGCTCGAACACCTGGCCGGAGAGTGCGCGATATCCGTCGTCAGTGCGGCCGGCGAAATCGTTGATTAAAAACATCTCCAGCACAATCAACTGCTCGGCGTTATCGATCAGGGCTAACAATGTATCGAAGATCTCGCTTCGCTGATGCTGCTGACCATCGGCGTCGAGCCAGGTGCTATCGATCAGAAAATCGACATCATTTGCCTCGCGCTGCGGATAGCCTGTATCCAGGCCGTATGGCAACGGCTTGTAAACATGCCAGACGAACGTGCCTGAGTAGACGATCAGCAAAATGCCAATCAGCCAGGCCACCGGGTGTAATTGAAGCAATTGCATAAAAGCTATCGATTTGGCTGGTAGTGCCTTGTTCAGTATGTCTTTAGGCATTTGTGGCTCAGGTATGGCGGCTGTCGGAATGAGGCCCCCATGGTCGGGGTGGCGGTTTGATATTACGTTAGCCTTGAGGGTTCGGGCAATAATGAGCGTTGCCAAGCGCCGAATCGTCGATGGTCAGGGCAAACTGGATAGCATCCAGTCCACGCCGTTGTCCCGCCGCTTCTTCAGTACCACGACGATGCTGTGTTCGGGTTCAGTAAGTCTTCTTGGCAGCCAGCTTCCATGATTTCGAATTCAGGTATTGTGGAATCAGAGTATCCATAGGGTTAGTAGTGCCAGCGCAACGGCGAGCAATAAACCGGGCCAGAGAGGGCGGCAAAGAGAGGCATGTCCTGCAAACAGGGCCAAGCCACCTTTGACCAGTGTGTTGGTGATCGCGGCCAGCGTGATACCGGTTACGGCGGTATCGGTGCCGATGCTGTCTTGTGCCATGCGGGCCAGAGTCAGGGTGATCGCATCCACATCGGTCAGGCCGGCCACAATCGATACCAGCCAAAGACCCTGTTCTCCCATGTGTTCTTCAATACCGTGTGCGATGAGCAGAATTCCGGCCAGCAGGATGCCGAATTTTAGCGCAGGAATGAGCTGGAAAGGTTGTGTAGCCAGCTTCCCGGTATTTATTGCTGCACTGGATTCACTTTTGCGCCATAGCAAGAAAGCGCCGAGCACACAACCCAGTGTCATAGCCAGCATGGGGGGCAACAGAGTCGGCAGAAGTGCGGGGTTGATTACGGCGACTTCCAGCAAAATTCGCGGGTACATGATTGCCGAGGCCAGCAGAATGCCACAGGACAACAGGTGTGGCATCGGGACACGGGCGTTCATGCGTGCCAGACTGAGGGTCAGTGCAGTACTGGATGCCAGGCCGCCGAGTACACTGGTGATCAATACTCCTTTGTTAGGGCCTGTCAGACGCATGGCAAAGTAGGCTGCCAGGCTGATGCCAGCGATCAGCACCACCATCAACCAGATTTCGTAGGGATTAAGCGCACCCCAGGGGCCGTAGCTCTGGTTGGGCAATACCGGCAACAACACGGCTGAAATCAGAGCCAGCTGCAGAATACCGCGCATTTCACTGTCACTCAGATGTCCCATTGCCTGATGCAGGGTTTGTTTGAAGTGCAGCACGATGGTAGTGATTACAGCTACGGCGACCGCAAGGCTAAGGTCGCCGAGGATGGTAAGCAGTCCTGTGAGATAGGTTACGACGCCAGCTACAACGGTAGTGATGCCGTAGTCGTGATCATTATTGGAATCGAGCCAGTGGGCCAGCCCGAGTAGTAGAGTGACCGCAAGACCCATGGCGATGGCAATACCGGAGCCAAGCGGTGTCGTCAGCATGCCTGCCAGTGCGCCACTCAGTGCCAGCAGACCGAAGGTACGGATTCCGGCAATGCGGCCGCCTGCCGGGGTGTCGCGTTCGTGCCAGCCACGCTGAAGTCCGATTAGCATCCCCAGTGCCAGCGCCACCAGTAACGGCAATAGTTGCGTGTCCATTAAGTATCCTGCAGGGCTGCCTCAGCCCGATTGACTGACTCACAGGGTAACAGATCTCTATGACAACTGGGCTCTGACAGTCGGTGCTAACAGACAAAGAAAAGGTGCATTGGGATAGGTGCCCGGCCCTAAAACTAAACTGCCAGTTAACCGAATGGGCGGGGGCGGTATTTTCACAGAGGCACGCAGTGGCCTGGGAGGTGGGTCGATAAGGTGTTCCAATAGCTTGTGATTAATGGTGTCATTCCGCACGCAGACTTCAGCTCTGTGATCCTGTGTAGTTTGGTATCCGTTGAGCCATGCACTCACTGACAGAGCAAGAACCAGCGCATTCGAGCAAGTCCCATTATCCATTCATTAACCTCCTGGCAAACCCTCTTTAAATACTTGACTAAATTACTAGGATTTGAGACAGTACAGGCCTAGGATTCAAAGCGTTCCAGGAGGTTTCATTGCGGGTAACAAGTAAGGCACATTATGCTCTCCGGGCTTTACTGGATTTGGCCAACCATGAGCCGAACCGTTGTGCAGTGAGTCTGGCTGCGATCGCCGAGCGGCAGGATATTTCCCTTTCGTATCTGGAGCAACTATTTGCCGGGCTGCGCAGGAAAGGACTGGTGGTCGGCATTCGGGGACCCCGGGGCGGGTATCGCCTCGGAGGGCGGCCGGAAGACATCAGCGTAGCTCAGGTCACGGCTGCTGTGAGCGAAAATATGGACACCACCCGCTGCCGGGGGGAGGGCAACTGCCAGCATGGAGCAATCTGCTTGACCCATCATCTGTGGGAGGCACTGAACGAGCATATACGAAACTATCTTCAGGGCATTACTCTGGCAGATGTCATGGCTCGCGAAACCGAGTCCGGTAGCAGTGGTTCCCGGTGCCCGTCGGCTTCCGGCAAGGATGAAAGGATTGAGGCCGTTGAGCAATTGCAGGGTTCGGCATCAGCATTTAAAGAACAGACAGAGAGTAACTAACATCATGTCGGAACAGATCAATGATCTTATCAAAAGCCATTATGCGGCCGGCTTCGTCACCGATATAGAATCGGACACCCTGCCACCAGGATTGAACGAGGACGTTATCCGCTTCATTTCGGCCAAGAAAAACGAGCCGGAATGGATGCTGGAGTGGCGACTGAAGGCCTATCACGCCTGGCTGGAAATGGTCGAACCCCACTGGGCGCATGTGAACTATCCGGATATTGACTTCAATGCCATGTCCTACTTCTCTGCGCCCAAACGCGATGAAGACCGACCCCAGAGCCTGGACGAGGTGGACCCAAAGTTGCGCGAGACCTACGACAAGCTGGGCATTCCCCTGCATGAGCAGGAGATGCTCGCCGGCGTGGCCGTGGATGCTGTGTTCGACTCGGTGTCCGTGGGTACCACTTTCCGCAAGAAGCTGTATGAGGCGGGGGTCATCTTCTGTTCTATCAGCGAGGCGCTACAGGACTACCCGGAACTGGTGCGCGAGCACCTGGGTACAGTAGTGCCGCAGAAAGACAATTATTATGCGGCGCTGAACAGCGCGGTCTTCAGTGATGGCTCCTTCGTCTACATTCCCAAGGGTGTGAAGTGCCCCATGGAGCTGTCTACCTATTTCCGCATCAACGAGGCCAAGACAGGCCAGTTCGAGCGCACCCTGATCGTGGCTGACGAAGGCAGCGAAGTCAGCTATCTGGAAGGCTGTACGGCACCCATGCGGGACGAAAATCAGTTACATGCGGCGGTGGTGGAGCTGGTGGCCCTGGACAACGCGAAGATAAAGTATTCTACGGTACAGAACTGGTATCCCGGTGATGAGGAAGGCAAGGGTGGCATATACAATTTTGTCACCAAGCGAGGTCTGGCCCATACCAATGCCCATATTTCCTGGACACAGGTGGAAACCGGTTCCGCCATCACCATGAAATACCCCAGCTGTATACTCAAAGGCGACAACAGTATCGGTGAATTCTATTCGGTGGCGCTTAGCAGCAATTTCCAGCAGGCGGATACCGGCACGAAGATGATCCATCTGGGCAAGAACACACGTTCGACGATCATATCCAAGGGTATTGCCGCTGGACACGGATCCAACACTTATCGTGGTCTGGTGCGAATGAATCCGGGTGCCACCGGTGCACGTAACTATACGCGGTGCGACTCGCTGCTGATCGGAGACCAGTGCGGCGCGCACACGTTTCCCTATATTGAAAGTAAAAATCCGACCGCCATCATTGAGCACGAGGCCTCCACCTCCACGGTCAGCGACGAACAGTTGTTTCTGTGTCTTCAGCGCGGCATTAGCGAGGAAAAGGCGGTATCCATGATTGTCAACGGTTTCTGCAAGGAAGTGTTTCGGGAATTGCCTATGGAATTTGCGGTGGAGGCCGGCAAGCTACTGGAAGTTAGCCTCGAAGGCGCCGTCGGTTAATGGTCGGCCTCATAGAATTTTATACAGGAGAGTCAGAATAACGATGTTATCTATCAAGAATTTGCATGCCACCGTCGAGGGCGAGGATATCCTGCGTGGTATCAATCTGGACATCGGCGCAGGCGAAGTGCATGCCATCATGGGGCCCAATGGCTCGGGCAAGAGTACCCTCGGCCATGTGCTGACGGGCCGCGAAGGCTATGAGGTCACCGCTGGTGAAGTCACCTTCATGGGCCAGGATCTGCTGGCCCTGGCACCGGAAGAGCGTGCTCTGGCCGGTTTGCTGCTGGCTTTTCAGTACCCGGTGGAAATTCCCGGTGTCAGCAACATGGAATTCCTCAAAACCGCTGTGGATGGGATGCGCAAGTATCGCAAGCTGGAAGCGCTGGATTCCGTGAGCTTCATGAAACTGGCACGCGAGGTCTGCAAGCGCGTGGATCTGGATCAGAATTTTCTCAAGCGCGGTGTTAACGAAGGTTTTTCCGGTGGCGAGAAAAAGCGCAATGAGCTGATGCAGATGATGCTGCTTGAGCCGCATTTGGCCATCCTGGATGAAACCGACTCGGGTCTGGATATCGACGCGCTACAGGTGGTGGCTGCCGGTATCAACAGCATGCGCGACGGCAAGCGTTCCTTTGTACTGATCACCCACTATCAGCGCCTACTCAACTTCATCGAGCCAGACCATGTTCACGTGCTGGGGGGCGGTCGTATCGTCCGCTCCGGTGACAAGTCGCTGGCACTGGAACTGGAAGATAAAGGCTACGGTTGGCTGGAAAGTGAGGCCGTGTAATGAGCGATTTTATTGCCGAAGCCCTGCAAAAGCTCCCCACCGAGACACCGGGTTGGCTCAGTGAACAACGTCGCAGGGGCAGGTCTAGCTGGAAGTCCAGCACCATGCCCACCCGCAAGACCGAGGACTGGAAATATACTCGGCTGAGAGCCCTGGAAGAGGGTGCTTACCTGGGTTGGGCAGAACGCCAGGATCTTACATCGCTAGCGCTGACGGCCCTGCGTGATCAGGTCCATATCTCCGGACTGGACGCCCGTATGCTGGTGTTTGTGAACGGTTTCTACAGCCCCGAGCTGTCCAGCCCCACAGCCATGGACGGTATGGATATCGTGCATTTCAGTGAAGCCGATGAGACACAGGTGGAGACCATACGCGCCCACCTTGGCACAGCTGCCAATCGCGACAAATACATGTTCACAGCCCTCAACGATAGCTGGCTCGATGATGGCGTATTCGTGCACGTAAAACAGGACAGCAAGGTCATAACACCACTGCACATCGTCTGGTTGACGGTGCCCCAGCGCGAGGCTTTCAGTCTGTCCCAGCGGCTACTGGTCGTTATGGAGCCTGGCAGCGAGGCCACGGTGGTGGAACACTTCGCCAGCGACGGGGCCCAACAAAACAGTTTCACCAATGGGGTCACTGAACTGGTGCTGGGTGCCAATGCCCGCCTGTGCCACTACCGGTTGCATCTGGAGGAGGAGCATGCCCTGCATATCGGTGGCGTGCATGCCAGGCTCGATCGCGATGCCAGACTCAATAGTTTTCACCTGGGGCTGGGCTCGATACTCAAGCGTCTGGATGTGGTGGTGCGCCATGAAGGTAATGGTGCCCACTGCGATCTCAACGGCATCTACCTGCCGCGGCACAGCCAGAATATCGACTACCATACATGCATCGAGCATGCCCGGCCGCACTGTACGACCAAAGAGGTTTTTCGGGGAGTTATCAGCGATAACGCACGGGCGGTGTTCAACGGACGCATCCATATTCATCCGGACGCCCAGAAGACAGTGGCGGAATTGAGTAATAAAAATCTGCTAACCAGTAACAAGGCGGAAATAGACACCAAGCCGGAACTGGAGATTTATGCGGATGATGTCAAGTGTACCCACGGGGCCACGGTCGCACAGCTCGATGACTATGCGCTCTATTATTTGTGCAGTCGCGGCATTGCCAGAGAGCATGCACAAGTGATGCTCAGTACCGGTTTTATCAACGAACTCATCAACAACCTGCAGCACCCCACCCTGGGCGAGTATCTCAAGCCCGTACTGAGTGACATGTTTGTGCAGCAGGTGACAAAGAGAGAGAGGACAGAATAGGCGCATGGAAACACCGGCAAAAAACATCAGACAGCAAGAGCGGGTTTTCGATGTGGAGGCCGTACGCCGTGATTTCCCGATCCTGCAACAGCAGGTCAACGGACATCCATTGGTGTATCTGGACAATGCCGCCACATCACAGAAGCCCAATGCCGTGATCGACGCCATCAGCGACTATTATCGCGGCTACAATGCCAACGTGCATCGCGGTATCCACGCTCTGGCGGAAAAGGCCACGACCGCGATAGAAAATGCGCGTCAATCGCTGGCAAATTTCATCAACAGCCCGGCTCCGGAGCAGGTGCTCTGGACACGTGGCACCACAGAGGCCATCAATCTTGTGGCTTACAGCTGGGGCCGGAGTAACCTGAAGCCGGGTGACCGGGTGTTGGTTCCAATACTGGAACATCACTCCAGTATCGTGCCCTGGCAGATGACCACTGAATCCACCGGTGCCGAGGTGGTGCCGATTCCGGTAACACCGGGTGGCGAAATTGATATGGTAGCGCTGGATGAGCTGCTTGATGAACGCGTGAAGATGGTGGCTGTGAGTCACATCTCCAATGCCCTGGGGACAGTGAACCCGGTGGCCGACATTGTAGTGAAGGCCCATCGGGTGGGGGCAAAAGTCCTGATCGATGGAGCTCAGGCGGTGGCGCATACCCCTGTTGATGTGCAGGCGCTGAATTGCGACTTCTATGCTTTTTCGGGGCACAAGATGTTTGGTCCCACTGGTATCGGTGTGCTCTGGGGGCGCCGGGAACTGCTGGAAGCCATGCCGCCCTGGCAGGGTGGCGGTGAAATGATAGAACAGGTCAGTTTCGCCGGCACCAGCTATCAGGGGTTGCCGTATCGCTTCGAGGCCGGCACCCCGGACATAGCCGGTGCCATCGGACTGGCCGCAGCGGTGGACTACCTGCAGCACCTGGATCGAGTCGCCGTGGCTGCACATGAGGCCGACGTGCTCGAATATACCCTGGCACAGGGGGCGGCCTTTGATGGCCTTACCCGTTTCGGTGAGGCCGACCATGTGGCCGGTGTGTTCAGCTTCCTGCTGGATGGCATACCGCCATCCGATGTGGGTATGCTACTGGATCAACAGGGCATTGCCGTTCGCACTGGTCATCATTGCGCTCAGCCGATCATGGCGCAATACGGGATACCCGGCACGGTCAGGGCCTCGTTTGCCCTGTACAATACCCGCGCAGAAGTCGACCGTCTGTTCGAGGGGCTTGCCAAAGCCCGACGGATGTTGGGCTAACAAAATTTCATACGGTAAGCGGCACCGTATCCATTCAGGATAAGATTGCCGCAGGAAGGTGAAGCATTATGAGTGTAGAGAAATTTGATCTTGCACAGACAATTACCATTACGCCGGCTGCCGCGTCACATTTTCGCGAACAACTGCAGCGTAACGGTGGTGCCGGTGTGCGCATTGGGCTGAAAAAAAGCGGCTGCACCGGCTTCAAGTATGTTATCGAGGAGGTGTCTGCTCCGGAAGAAAACGATGTAACCCTGACGCTGGATAATGGCGTGGCCATCTATTTTAGTCGTGAAGGTGCCATTGCCCTGCGCGGTATGGAAATTGACTATACCCGCGAGGGCGTCAATCAGACACTGAAGATCGAAAACCCCAATGTCACCGATATGTGTGGCTGTGGCGAGAGCTTCGATATCAAGACACAAGAAACATGAGTCAGGAACGCAGTATTGTCAATGTTGCACGTGACTGCCCGGGGCGACTGGTTCCTGTGGGTGATTCCGTGACCATCCCGGCCGGATCCTTCGTCACCATCGTGCAGTCCCTCGGCGGCAACTATACCGTTGTGCATCAGGGCAATATGGTGCGGGTGGATGGTGTGGATGCGGATGCGCTGGGTCAAAAAAAGCTGGAGCTCAACTTCGCTGATCCCGGCAATGACCGCATCGATGAAAATCAGGTCTGGCAGGCATTGGAGACTGTCTACGATCCCGAAATCCCCGTTAATCTACGCAGCCTTGGGCTGATCTACGATCTGGATATTGATCAGGACAGCGGCAGGGTGGATATCCAGATGACCTTGACAGCCCCGGGTTGTGGCATGGGTCCGGTACTGGTGGGCGATGTGGAGCAGCGGGTGAAGCTCGTGCCGAACGTAAAGAGTGCTCATGTGGAGCTGGTCTTCGATCCACCCTGGAGCCGGGAGATGATGTCCGAAGAGGCGCAGCTCGAAACCGGCATGTTTTTCTAGTTACCGGAAACCCCATCCATCATGACGACAATCGAGAACATTCCCAGTAATCCTTTCGGAAGCTCTATCCGCGCCGAGGACATCAAGGAGACACTGGCCTTCTTCGATACCTGGGAAGATCGCTACCAGTACATCATCGACCTGGGTAAGGAGCTGCCACCCATGGATGATGAATTGAAAACCGATGAGCGGCTCGTGCGTGGTTGCCAGAGCCAGGTTTGGCTCAACACTCTGCAGAAAGATGACCGCCTCTTCTTTGAGGTGGACAGCGATGCCTTCATCGTCAAAGGCCTTCTAGGCATTATTCTTGCCGCCTATAATGGCAAAACCACCCAGGATATTCTCGATTTCGATATTGAGGGCTACTTCGAAACTCTTGACCTGATACGTCACCTCAGCGCCACTCGCGGCAATGGCCTGCGTGCGCTGGTGCAGAGTATCCAGTCCGCAGCTCGCCACTCAAATCACTCTGAACCCAATGCAGTGAAGTAGCTTCCCCAAGTTCTAGCCGGGTTAATTGGGCTTGTTCCTCCAATTTACTGTCGCTGTTGCGTATACTGACCCGACCAGTGTTTCAGGGGCAGTCCGGAGATGCAGATCACCACAATCACACCGGTTCACTATCCACTGTCAGTCAGGGCAGGTGTGAACGAATTCTCTGCTGCCTACGGCGAACTTGTGCAGCGTATAACCGCACTGGGCGACGGGCAGGTACTATACGCCCCAGACTGGCATTGCCCCGCAGAGGCGGGCGATCAGGCAGATCGGCCCGGCTCCACTGCCTATTCGGATATCACCCGTGACGACCGCGATATACGGCTGGGCTACTGGCGGGGTCGAACCGTCGACGGCTTTGAACTGACATTGCACTGCTTCAACAGCGAGCTGGCCGTGGTCGAACTGGTGCTGGAGCCGGCGTCGGATATTGCCGCCCATGCACTGAAAGAGTGGGCCGAAGAGCAAACCAAACTCGCCATAAGTCAATTTGCCAACCGGGAATTTGCCCGCATTATGGCTGCCCTGCGCGAGGCAAATATTGAAAACCTGCAATTGCGCAAAGAATGCAGCGGTCTGAAGTGTCTCTGGGTCGGCAGTATACTCAACCTGTCATCAGATGACGTGCAGCACAAAGACACCCAGATTCTGCTTCATCAATGGCTGGATGCGACCATCCGGCCCGAAGATGCCGATGATATTATCAACGGACGGCTGCGCCATTCGTTGCGCTGGCTGAATTATGTGATAGTCGCACAGGAACACCAGACGGATCGCCAGAAAGTTGAAGCCATGATTCTGGCCCAGTATTTTTATGCGGTACAACACTATATCAATCGCGATCTTCTCGCGGATATTTCCGATGTGTTTCTCGAGAAGAACCTGAAAACCAGCGAGCTGAAACTGCAACGGGTAAGGGCCCGCACACAGCTTCACATTACGACCTATTACGAAGCACGCAATCACCTGGTGCGGGCAAAAAAACAGTGGATGGAAGAAATACTGCAGGCCTGGGATTTCGACGACCTACTGGAAAATGCACAGCGGATGGTGGATGTCTGTTCGACCCGCATTAACGAAATCAATAATAAAAAGCGCTCCCTGGCCTCTATTCTTACCGATAGTCTGCTGGCACTGATTGGCCTGTTTGCCATACTTGATCTTGCGCTTCAATTCGTTACCTACAGTAGGGAGATGGTGACTTCGCCAACACTGAATTACTACGACGAGCAGACGTCGGGACTGCTCAGTGTACTGGCGACCTGGAATATTGATCTTTTCATGGGGGTTAATTTACTGATTGTGGTTTTGTTGGGAGCGTTGTATGCGGTTCTCAAACTGCGTTAAAAGCGCACTGTTGTGTTCTCTGCTACTGTCGGGTCTTGTTGCTGCAGGACCTTTCACCGCGGTGGAGGTCTACACAGACGCGTGGCCGCCTTATGTAAACCGGGAGCCAGACAAGGAGCCGGGGGCTATCACACGTATTGTCGAACTTGCTTTGCGCAATATGCGCCTTGATCCGCAGTGGCAACGTGTGGATTTTTCACTGGCCTACGAAATGGTCAACAATAACGAAATTCGCCTGTCCTTTCCGTATTTCGAGACGGCTCGCCGCAAACAGCTCTATCCCGATGTGCGCTTTTCTGCACCCCTGATGACAGTGGACAATGTGCTCTACTACAGCCGGGAGCACTGGGATTTTTCCTCTCCACCGGATTCCATCGGTGATCTTCGACTCGGTCGTGTAGCCGAGTATGCCTACGGTGAGAAATTCGAGGCATGGCTGGTAGGTGCTACGGAGTATCAGTCGGAAGTACTCGCCCTGCGCGCTTTGTTCAACGGTGATATTGATCTGTTGCCCATGGCCAGGCGCGTAGGACAGGCATTAGTCCTCGAGTATTTTCCCTGGCAATACCGTTCCTTTCGCCACATCCCTGGCGATGACTATTTATCACAGGATACGGTTCATCTGGTAACGCATGACGATCCTCAGGGGGAAGCATTTATCAAGGCCTTCGATGAAGCACTGGAAAAATTGGCTGGCGTGAAAAAACAGGATGAGGTGTGGGAAACCTCGCTGGATGCCGGGCGCAGTACCGGCTATGTGCGTCTGGTGGTGGGGGAGGGGCATCCTGTGATCATCGGACAGACTCAGCGGCAGGGAGAGCACCCCGACAACCACTACGTGATGATTCCGCCGGGCAGCCGCGGGCTGGTGCTGGACTGGAGCGATGCAGTATTTAAAGAGTTCAACTCCCCCAAACTATACGCTGCCATGGTGGCATTATCGAAAATCCGTATCGTCGACGGTCCCCACGTTGGTCGTGAACTCTACGTCAAGAACCTGCACATCGAAATTGAGTAGCTATGACCGGTTTTGAATTACTGGGGTGGTTCGGCACTCTGCTTTACCTTGCCAATTATGCTTACCTCGCCTTTTATCGGCGCTGGCGTCGACCAGTGTATTTCTCGGCCAATGGCGTTGCCGCCCTGTCCCTGGTGGTATCTTCTGCAGCCATCGCCTCCTGGCAGGCGGTGGGCATAAATTTTTTCTGGGCGGCAATCAGTGTCTGGTTGTTAATAGGAGGGAGTTTCAGGTTCGTAAGGGTAGGGCCAGGCGTCCTCGCAGTCGGTGTCGGATTGTGTTGGGTGGCCGCGTTGCCCGCGCTATTCTGGCAATGGCAATGGCAATGGCAATGGCAGTTGGCAGTGGCGATCATTGGCTGGAGCTCAACATTTGCCTTCAGTGCCGCCTATCTGTTATTCGCTGCACGTCGCCTGACTATTGGCCCCTACCATCTGTGGAATGCCTATGCGGCATTCGTACTGTTGCCACAGCTATACCTCGACGCCAACTGGCCGGTGCTGGCGATGGAGGTTTGCTGGTTTGTCATCTCACTATCGGCACGTTTCAACCTGCATCAACCTGACGAACCGCGCTAGGGATGCGACTGGTTCGATGCAGCAAACGAAGAGGACGGACGGTGGCGCCGGTGAATTTTAAAGTGGGCGATGAAGAAAAAGAATAGCTCTGTCGTGTCGTTCTGGGATCAGCAAATGGTGTTTTATTTATGGCCAGTGTCTGAAAGGCGCTGATTGACACCGCCTGTCGGCATCCGATAATGTCCGTTGCACTTCTCATAATTCTGGCAAACAGTTCCCGATGAAGTGGTACCTCCGTCGTTATCTGCATTCGCACAGCCGCCTCGCGCAGTTTCTGCGTTTCGCCACCGTTGGAGTGAAGGTTTCTTTGATTGACGCCGGCGGTACTTACCTGCTGCCCTGGCTGTTCGGCATGAATCTACATGTCGCCCGTGTCATTTCGCTGACCACGGCGATCATGGTGGGCTATCTGCTCAACCGTTACTTCACTTTCGGACGCGACCAGCGCGGTAGTTTTCATCGCCAGATGGCCGGACATTTCGGCCTTCATGCCGCCGGAGGTCTCCTCAACTATGCCGTGTTCAGCGGCGTAATTGCACTGGGTTACAATCATCTGATCCAGCCGCAGGCACTATTGCTGTTGCCACTGGTTGCTATCTGGATCGGCGGGCTGGTCGGCCTGGCATTCAACTTCTCCGTGTCCAGTAAGCTGGTGTTCAGCCACAGGGCCGAAACCGCCCCTATGCCTCCATGAGAGACGCGTTCCTGCTCAGTGTGCGACTTCACGTGCGATGGTTTATAGAGGCTTTTGGCGTTGAAGGTCGCCGTGCTGGGCCATTGGGTCCCCGGCGGCTGGTCGTCCTGCTGATACTGTTTCCGCTGTTCCTGTTGTTGCAGGCCATACACTGGCTGGGTTTTCTGCTCGACGAGCTGTTTTTTTCCGGCTGGCGCCGCGTCAAAATCCACCAGCCATTGTTCATCAGTGGTGTGCCCCGTAGCGGAACAACTTTTCTGCACCGAACACTGGCCCGCGATACGGCCAGTTTCACCACTTTCCATACCTGGGAAGCTCTGTTCGCTCCATCGGTTTCCGAGCGGAAATTATTTGGTATGTTCGCCGCTCTGGATCGGTTGATCGGCAAACCGCTGCAGCGGCTCGGCGATGCGCTTACCCGTCGTGTGACCGGGGGATTTGCCCATATCCACGAGGTCGGCCTGCAGGCTGCCGAAGAGGATTACCTTACTCTGTTGCCCGTGGGCGGTTGTTTTATCCTCGTGCTGGCCTTTCCCGCCAGTGAGTCGTTGTGGTTACTGGGACGATTGCGAGAACTGCCGGATTGCGAACGCTCGGTGCTACTGAATTTTTATCGGTCCTGCCTGCAGAAACATCTCTACGTCAATGGCAGAGGGCGTCGACTATTGTCGAAGAACGCTGCCTTTGGTTCCTGGCTGCCCGAACTCGCTGAAAGTTTCGATGACTCGCGCTTTCTGGTCTGTCTGCGTGAGCCGGGTGGTGCACTGCGCTCCCAGCTCAGTTCCATTCGCAACGGCCTGGTTTTCTTTGGCACGACGGCGGCAGCGGATCTTGTCACGCATGAGTTTCAAGTGAGCCTGGAACAGGTCTATCATCAACTACGTGAGCAGCGCCGTTGCCTACCTGCGGCACGTTTCGCCGTGGTTGATCACAGTCAATTGCGGGAGCGGGCACAGACCGCCATTGCCACAGCACTGCGCCAACTGGATATTCCCCTCACCGATGTACTGCAACGGATACTGGAGGACGCCGCCAGGGAAGCCCGCGACTATGGTAGCGGTAGCGTGCACGTCCACTCGCCGCTGTCAGAAGCCATGGCGCCGCAACCTGACCTGGTAACCATTTACCGTGAGATACTCGAACCACCGGCGGACTCCTTATGAGTAACGATATCAAGGTTGAGGCTGCATCAGATTCTGAAATGGGCCACCGACAACGGGATGCGAGTCGCTTGCGGGTGGCAATTTTTTCAGACGCACTACCCGCACGCAATGGGGCCGGGGCCTATTACGATGACCTGGCCGTGCAGCTCGGACCGCAGCTCGGTGAACTGACACTGTTTCAACCGGTGGCAAAAAAACGTTTTTTACGCTTTGCCCTGCCTCTGCCCGGTGACTCTACCCAGAAACTCATCACGCCCAATGTACTGCGTATCTGCCGCGAATTCCGGGCGCTGCAGCCCGATCTGGTGATATCGGTAACGCCTGGGCCATTCGGGTTGTTGGGGCTTTGGCTTGCCAGACGCAGTGGTGTTGGATTTCTGACCGCGTTCCACACGCATTTCGAAGGGCTGGTGAAACTTTACGGCAATACCTGGTTTTTCCGCCTGGCGCACTGGTACCTGGAGCAGGTCAATCGTATTCTTTGCCGGAACAGTGACTCGGTGCTGGTCAACAATCCCGGCCTCAACGCCACGGTGGAACGCCTTGGTGCGCGGCACGTGGATGTGATGGGGACTCCGTTATCGCGAGCATTTCTCGATACCCCGATTGTGTCTCCCACAGAGAATCTGCGGCAGGTACTGTTCGCCGGACGTCTGGCGCCCGAGAAAAACCTGCCCGTTATCCTCGATGCTGTGAAAGCACTGCCGGACATCCGCTTTGTCATAGCTGGCGACGGTCCGCTGCGTAGTGGACTCGAGCGTGAGGCTCAATCGCTGCCCAATCTGCGGTTGACCGGCTGGCTGGAACGTGACGCCCTGCGCGCGGAAATGGACGCCGCCGGGTTGCTGATATTGCCCTCCCATATGGAGACTTTTGGTACGGTCGCACTGGAAGCCATGGCGCGCGGACGTCCTGCACTGGTGGCCGCCAACGCCGGCATTCACGATTGGCCATTGCTGGAGAATTCGCTGTTTACCCTCGGTGAAGGCGAGTCGCTGGCGCAAGTGTTGCACCAGCTGAGCGAACTTCCGGCAAGTATCTGGCAGGACAAAGCTGTCGCTGCACGCGGGGCCGCCGAAACCCTGAATAACCAGACCATTGATCAGTGGCTGGGTTTTGTAGAACGGTATGCACGCAAAAAACCGGTATGAATAGCCAATCCCGAGCAGTGCTGTCGATGCATGACGTCATCCCCGAGACACTCTCGCTGGTAGAAGATTTCCTGACACTCTGCCGCAGTTACACCATCCCCCCTATGACCCTGCTGGTTGTTCCCGGATGCGACTGGCGTGACGTTCAACTCGACCGGCTACGGGAACTGGCTGGACTCGGTCATGAGCTCGCCGCACACGGCTGGCTGCACCGAGTGGGGACACCGCGCGGCCTTTACCACCGACTTCACTCGGCTCTATTGTCGCGCAACGTGGCCGAACACCTTGCGCTTGACTGTGAAGGCATCCTGGCGCTGATGCGCCGCTCACACGCCTGGTTCGCCGAACACAACCTGCCTTCACCGTCACTGTACGTACCCCCGGCCTGGGCGCTGGGCGCAGTTGCCAGGCACTCGCTGACATCGCTGAATTTCGAGCGGGTTGAGGTTCTGCGCGGTGTATTGGACCTGCGTACCACCCATCTGCATACACTGCCACTGGTGGGTTTCGAAGCCGATTCAGGGTTTCGTGCGGCGAGCCTCCGGCTATGGAACAGCAGCCAAATCGGGATGGCCCGCATCTCCCGGCGAACCCTGCGCATCGGTGTTCATCCGCAGGATCTGAATCTTCGCCTGGGTGACTCGTTGCGTGAGTTGTTGCAAGAGCACTGGCACTTTATCAGCTATGGCGACGCGCTCTGATCAGGCTAACAGGGTGGTAGCAATAACGGCATTTTAGACATGCTTTCACCCGTCTGGTGCGGGATTTAGAACTTCCTGTTTTCTCACCGAACCCATTCACTTGACTCTCCAGAAACTGGCCGCTAGTGCGACAGGAAAGGGGGATGGGACGCTAGTCAGGGAAGGCCGGAAGTTGTGACCTTCCTCATTTGGGAGAAACCGTTCGCTCGCTTGACTCCAGGGATGGTAGAGAGGTTACAATTAAGACTAATTATCATTATCAAATAATCAATCAGAGATCTCGTAAATGCAGACTCACTGGGTAGGCCGTTTTACACATCAGAAGCAACTGGTTCTGAATATCGCAGTAATACTGGTGACCCTGGCCTGTTTGTATCCTGGGATTAGCCAAGCGTCTGTGAATGACAGCTTCACCCAGGTGCGTCAGTTGGCACAGCTGGCCGAATATATTGCTGTGGATTACGTGGAAGCCGTTAGGGACGGGCAGGTGATCAATGGTGATGAGTATCAGGAAATGCTCGAATTTTCCCAACTTATCGTGACTAAGGTTTCCGCGATTCAAAATGAACAGACTAGGGGTGCCGAGCTGGCGACCCAGGCAAATGCATTACAGGACGCCATTCAAAAGAAACAAGATACCGAGACGATTCGGCAAATGAGCAGCAGCCTGCGAGGCACTTTGTTGGCTCTGATGCCACAGTCGGCTCTGCCGGATCGGCTTTTGCCTAAAACGAGTATCAAACAGTTGTTTGAGAATCAGTGCGCCTCTTGTCATGGTGAGTCCGGTGGCGGCGATGGTGTGCTGGCAGCGCAATTAAAGCCAGCCCCAACCGATTTCTCTGACAAAGAACGTGCCCTGAACCGATCACTGTTGGGCCTGTACGATGCCATCTCTCGTGGTATAGATGAAACCGCGATGCAGGCTTTTGACCAATTGTCAGAACAGGAGCGTTGGTCTCTGGCCTTCCACGTTGGCAGCTTGGCATTTCAATCCGGCTCGCCTGTGGCGGGTGAGGCATCCAATGTCACTTTGCAGCAATTGGTCAACCATACCCCGGCGCAACTGGCCGCCGATCTCCCCGAGGTCACTCTGCAGACGGTGCAAGGCTTGCGAGCCAATCCGAAACCGCTATTCGAAGTATCAGACGATCCCCTTAAAATCACCCGTGACCAGTTGCTGCTTGCACAAGCGGCGCATCAGCGAGGCGATTACCAGGTCGCACAGACATTGGCGGTCAGCGCCTATCTGGATGGTTTTGAGTTGATCGAGAACAGTTTGGACGCGCAGGATAAAGCACTGCGACGGTCCCTGGAGGTCGATATGATGGCTATGCGGCAACTGATGAAACAGCCGCAAGCCGCGGGCGAGGTAGAAGGAGCTGTGAGCCAGATACTGATACAGCTGGATGATGCGGATCGATTGTTATCCGAGTCCACGCTGTCCAATGTCACACTGTTTAGCGCCAGTCTGTTTATCCTGTTGAGGGAGGGGCTTGAAGCGTTACTGGTGGTTATTGCCATGGTCACCGTGTTAGTGCGAACCGGGCGCAAGGATGGGCTTCGCTATGTGCATTTGGGCTGGGTTGCGGCATTGCTGGCCGGCGTTGCCACCTGGGCGGCGGCACAGTCACTGATCAGTATCAGCGGCGCCAGCCGGGAAGTTATGGAGGGTGTAGCGGCGCTGTTGGCGGTGTTGGTGTTACTCTACGTCGGTATCTGGATGCACAGTAAAACCCATGCAGCGCAGTGGCAGGCCTATATCCAGCAGCATATCAATACTCACCTGACGTCGGGGACACTGTGGGGCCTGGCGTTACTCGCATTTATCGTGGTGTATCGCGAAGTGTTTGAAACTGTGTTGTTTTATCAGGCGTTGCTGACACAGACGGCATCCACTCAATACCCATCTGTTATCGGCGGCTTCTCCCTCGGTGTTGCTTTTCTGCTGTTACTGGCCTGGGTATTGGCCCGTTATTCGGTAAAACTGCCTATTGCCAAATTCTTTTCCATTACCACCTATCTGTTACTGGCTCTGGCGTTTATTTTGATGGGCAAGGCGGTGTCGGCACTGCAGGAAGCAGCTCTCCTTGGTATTACCCCATTACCTGTCAGTTTCGAAATCGACTGGGTTGGTGTCAAGTCCAACTGGCAGGGAATACTTGCGCAACTTTCAGTCTTACTGATTTTTATGATGGTGACAGGGTCGAGAAAGAAAGCTTCCTGCCCGACATCCCGTACAGGCGATTTTAAAAATCCAGGTATTGCCCCTTCGAAGCCGGACTAATCGGAAGATTTTTTGATCTACCTACTCAGCTGTCCTCTAGTTTGAGCAATCGCTGGCATCCCCTGGGCAAAAATAGATTAAGGTCCAATCAGTGGAGAACTTAAAGGGCTGTTCGCTCGAACAAATCCGTAATTTACCCTGTGGAGACAGACTGCCGAGCAATAACCAGTCAACGCCGGATTCACCCAGCCGGCTTTTCAACTGGTCGAGATTGAAATCCTCGCTCAGGCGTGTTGATTGTATTGTCCAACCATCGTTCAGGCGTTGTTGGAGGGTATAAAAATCTGTTGGTGGCTCAAAGGCGAAATAGCCGCGCTGCTGCAGGGTCAGACGTTTCTGTTCCTGGACTGACTCTTCGTGAGGGCGCAGCTGAAAAGTACGGTGGTGTCCGAACTGGGCGCCCTGTGCCTTGCAGACCAGCGCGTTGTAGTAATGATTGTCGGTAGCGCACAGCAGAAAACTCAAATGTTCATCATCTAACTCATGCTCGGCATGTTCGGAGAGAATCTCTCCATAGTAGACCTTGATGCCATCCATGCGGATTGGTTTAAGGCGTTGATAAGATCCATCGGTGACAACCACGTCCACCTCGAGATCCTTGAGGGCCTTTGCTAGGGCCTGAGTCCAGGGAGAGGCTCCTACGATCAGCAGACCGTTTTCTTCCTTTGCCGCCAGAAACAATTTTCGCGCCAGCGGCCCCAGCGTGAGACCGTGTGCCAATACGGTCACGATAATGATTAGAAAAACGATCGGTAGAAGCAGTTCAGCGTCCTGATAGCCGGCAGCAATCAGTGCCGGGCCAAAGATGCCCGCAGTGGCTGCGGCGACGATACCTCTCGGCGCAATCCACGCCAGCAGCAGTTTGTCCTTGCCGCGCATGGGCGCACCCAGCGTTGCCAGAAAGATAGACAGCGGCCGCACCAGCAACAGGATAGCCAGCACGAAGGCCACCACTCGCCAGTTCAGCAGCTCCAACTGATCGATTCTGAGCTGGGATGGGATGACGATAAACAGCACCGATACCAGCACAATGGTAAGATTTTCCTTGAAGTGACGCAGTGGCTCACGCTCGACCAGTTTCATATTACCGATGACCAGACCCATCACCGTCACGGTCAGCAACCCCGCCTCATGCTGGACCAGATTGCTGGCCCAATAAGCCGCCAGCACCAGCAACATCAGTAGCGGTGGCTTGAGGTGAGGGGGGACCCCTCCGCGACGGTAGAACCAGCCTATCAGCCATCCCCCCACACCGCCAAACAGCGCTGCTGCGGCGATTGCCGCGCCGAGTCCTGTGAGCACCTGAGACCAATCGCTCCCAGCGAGGGTGAAGTATTGAAAAGTGAGTACCGCCAGCAATACCCCCATTGGGTCATTGACGATTCCCTCCCATTTCAACAGTGAAGCCGACTCCCCGTTGAGGCGGGCCTGACGTAGCAAAGGCAGGATTACGGTCGGACCTGTGACCACCAGAATAGCGCCCAGTACCCAGGCGACCGGCCAGCTCAGTCCGGCAACAAAATGCGCGGCCAGTGCACCGAAAATCCAAGCCAGCGGCGGGCCAAGAATTGTCAGGCGGCCAACGCCGTGTCCAACACGTCGGATTTCGCCAAGCTTTAAATCCATACCGCCTTCGAACAGGATAATGGCGACCCCCATACCAATGAGCTCCGTCAGTTCGGTTTGAGATAAACCCAGTTCGATGATGCCGCTCACAGGCCCCAGAACAAGGCCGGCTGCAATCAACACAACGATTGCCGGCAGATGGATTCGCCAGGCAATCCATTGGCTGACAAGTCCGGCGCTCAAAATAATCAGCATAAGGGTGGCGGCGTGCATTGGTGCTCCAATAAGCCATGTTGAGTCGAAAAAACTTATCAGTTATTAGGATTCTTTAAAAATTATCAATAAAATTAAATAATTATATTTATTTATTAAAGGTATTTCGAGAAATATTCCAGCAACTGTCAAGTAGGGCTAGAAGTAATAGTTAAACGACACATTCCGTGTTCTCCATTTGATGAAACTGAATTCATAGTAATCCAGGATAAGTTTTTGAACAGCTGTAGACCAATAATTTTGCCAAACCAAGAGGTTCGGTAAATGGCTATTTTGTTACGGGCAATGCTGGCACTGTGACTGAATCAGTTGGGTTCTGGCCAAAACCCGATGTTGCTCCAGGGCACTGAAAGTTTACTTAGCGCCTGTCATGGGTGGCGATAGCCTCCAGCGTTGATGGGTTGGGATAGCCGTCCGCAACCATATTATTGGCGAGCTGGAAGTCGCGCAGCGCACTGCGGGTTGCGGAGCCCAGCACACCGTCGACGGGACCCACATCATAACCGAGCGCGTTAAGTGTCTTCTGGGCGAGTTCAATATCAGTTTTTCGCAGGGGCTCCTGGGCGCTGGAGCCATCGCGCAGTGCACCAGCACCGGCGATGCGATCGGCCAGGTGACCAACGGCAATGGCGTAGAGCTCGGACCGATTCCAGCGCATGATGATCTCGAAATTATCGTAGACCAGAAAGGCGGGACCGCGGTGTCCTGCTGGAACCAGTAACGCGGCATCCGCACTGGCGATGGGCAGTTTTCCACCATTACTCTGTTTTACCCCATAGTCGGCCCATACCTGTAGCGGGTGGCGTTGGTCGCGCTGACCGGCAAGCTGAAACGGGAAGTTGTCGGGCAACTGCACCTCTCGACCCCAGCGAAGACCAGACTGCCAGCCCAGGGATTTCAGGTAGTTGGCCCCGGATGCCAGGGCATCGTGTTCACTGCGCCAAAGGTCGATCTGGCCATCGCCGTCACCGTCTACGGCATAGTGCAAGTATGAAGAGGGCATGAATTGGGTATGCCCCACAGCACCTGCCCAGGACCCCTGCATATCCGCAGGTTCGAGGGATTCGCGCTGCATCAGTTGTAGGGCTGCGATGAACTCACCTGAGAAGAAATCACTGCGCCGCTGATCACAAGCCAGGGTCGCCAGTGAGTCGAGTGTTGGCATGCGACCGAGGTAGCTGCCGTAATTGGTTTCAAGACCCCAGAAGGACACGAGGTATTGTGGAGGTACGCCATACTGTTCCTGCAAATCCAGAAGAAACGGCCGATGCTGCTCCAGTAGTGCCCGCCCGCGTTCGACACGCTCCGGAGTGACCCGCAGATCAAGGTACTCGGAAAAGGTCTGCAGGAACTCGGGTTGCTTCCGGTCAAGACTGATGACCCGCTCCTGTTGCTGCAGGCCGGGGACGACATCCCTCAGAATGCTTTCGTTGATGCCCGCGCTGCGGGCCTGTGCCTGAAGCGACATGAGGCAAGTGGAAAACTCAGTATTTGCCGACGATGGTGCTGTGATGGCGAGTGCCCCTAAGGCGAGGATAACGACGAAGTGGCGACGTACTGCGAATGTATTCACGTTTTGCGTCTCAGGGGGCGGTTAGGAACACATCGATGATGATTATCCACGGGTATTGCCAGCTGTCCACGCCTGAGTGTAACTCCAGATCGGGTTGTAACCGTAGCAAAGTGAGGCATGAATAGAACCAATTGTTATCATCTGCACTGATTTAATCCTTATTGATATACTGGAAAGCCCGGTGCACGTACGGTACCACCGCCTGAAACAGCTTAGCAAAATAAGATGTTTGCAAGGGCAGAATACCCCGCTCGGGATGCTGCACCAGTTCTAAGGGGCAACCAGCATAGATTGTACATATGGCATCGTATACAGGCGATTGACCTACAAGATTAACTGTTTCCACCAAAGCCCCATGGGCCTGTTGTTGTGGAAGCTGGGAGTGTTGAAGTGTCGGGCGATTAACAACAAAGTTGCGTGTGGACCTGAACAAAAAGGCATTTATTCTTTGTCATTTTACGTTTGCCAAAATCTTCATAACTCAGTCTCGGGATTGGCCATTTTAAAAGTAGGTATTTTAAAAAATGGATAGTAAAATCATGAGAAAACAGGAAACAGTAGATGACAAATATAGTTGTCGGACGTCAGGAAATTCTTGATTCAAACATGTCAATTCACGCCTATGAGCTTTTGTTCAGAGGTCAGGATTTTGACCTGAGCAGCAAGGATGGTTCAAGCGAGGCCACCAATCAGATAATTACGGACACTATTCTTGAAATCGGACTTAATAACGTAGTTGGTAACTCAAAAGCATTTATTAATTTTACCGCCCAAAATCTGTTGGAAAAAATACCACTTTATTTACCCAAGGATCGCATCGTTATCGAGGTTCTGGAAAGTGTGGCAGTTGATTTGCGAATAATCAGCGCGCTTAAAGAGCTTTCTAACGAAGGGTACACCCTTGCATTGGATGACTTCCAGATGAGTTCAGAATGGCGCCCACTTCTGGAGTTCGCTCATATTGTGAAACTCGATGTGCTAGCCAACCCGCTACAGGAAACTCTGGATCTAATTAAAGAGCTCAAACCATACAACCTGACCATTTTGGCCGAGAAGGTTGAAACTCATGAAATGTTTGAGTTGTTTCGTGATGCAGGTTGTGAGCTGTTTCAGGGCTTTTTCTTCAGTAAGCCAAATACTGTTAAAGGCCGGCGAGTAGGCGTTAATCATCTCGCTGCGGTGAAGCTGTTAACACTGGTAAATGACCCTGATGTTACTTTTTCGGAGCTTGCCTCAATCGTTTCTCAAGATGCTGGTTTAAGTTATAAATTGCTTCGTTATATTAATTCCGCATTTTTTGGCCTGCGAAATAAAATGGAGTCCATAACACACGCTGTATCTTATCTGGGCCTGAACGAAGTAAGACGTTGGGTCAACGTTTTGACATTAGCGACATTGTCAGGCAAGCCCGGTGCCAGTTTCCAGCAAGCGCTGATCCGGGGAAAAATGTGCGAATTGACTGCGCTTCAGTGCGGAGAGCAGGCGGGAAATCTATTTCTGATAGGTATGTTGTCTTCTCTTGATAGTATGTTGGATATCCCCCTGGCGGAAGCATTGGAGCAGATGCCAATTGGTGAGCAAATGCGACAGGCGATTCTTTTCCAGGAAGGTCCTGCTGGAGATATCCTTAATGATGTTCTCTCTTATGAACGCTGGGAATTGGCACATGAAAACTTAACCTGCCTAAGCCCGGAAGAACTTGGCAGCCTGTATTTGAAAAGTATCGAATGGGCCAAAGACGCCTTTGGTCAACTATAAATACCGAGCAGACATATTGCTGGTTTAATATAAAAAATCAGCTGTTTTATGTGCTGATATGTGGGAACGATCATCAGGTTTTTAGCTCTCTGGTCTTGGTAGATATCCCTCGCCTCAACAACGTGTTTGTTTTCCTCGACTCGGTATGAACAGAGTTTGGAGGGTGCTTATCACCTGATGGCAAGCTAGAAAGGCAACGTAGTAATCTGGGTAATCTGGGGTATTATCTCGTCTCCAAGTGAATAAATCGGGTAAATCAGCTAACTTGAACCTTCGTTATCCTACAAACCAGACATGTTTGTGTCGGCCAATAGTAATTGAGATAATAACAAAGTACTTGTGTGCTATGCCTCAGAAGCAAGCCACCTGTCAGCCAGGATCAACCCCCATTTATGACGGATTTAAACACCAGTAGGTTTGCCAGTCTGGCAGACCATTTTCGTGAATTTCACCGGCTCAGCTTGAGCCGATATCATTCCTACAGTGAACTCTATGCTGATTATCTTAAAACGGGGATGCGGTTATTCGACATGCCGACGGGTATTGTCAGTCGAATCCGCGATGATCAATATACGATCCTTGCTATTGAACCCGATACCCCTGGCTTGATCATCGGGGATACCCTGCCACTCGGTGAAACCTATTGCTCGGTAGTAGTCAGCAAAGACTCGACCTTGGCTGTCACCCACGCAGCACAGGATGTTGCTTTCTACGGTCACCCAGCTTACCGACAGATGCGACTGGAAGCTTACCTTGCCACACCTATCCGCGTTAATGGAGAGATTTATGGCACCCTGAATTTCACAGCGCCAGAAGTCCGAGAGCACCCTTTTGATGACATTGATATAGAACTCATTGAACTCATGGCCGGGCGAATCGGTCAGGTCATCGAGCAGCATCAGGTTGATCGTGAGAGACGGGAAGCTGTCAACCGGTTGCATGACAACATCAGACTGTTTGAGAGTGCGTTCGAATATGCCCCGATCGGGATGGCTTTGGTGAGTCCTGAGGGCCGCTGGTTAAGGGTGAATCGTGCGATTACCAAAATTTTAGGTTATACGGCAACCGAATTGTTGGCTATTGACTTTCAGGCCATCACTCATCCGGATGATCTGGATACCGATTTGAAGCTTCTGTGTGAAATACTGGCGGGTGAGCGCGACACTTATCGGATGGAGAAGCGGTATTTTCATAAGGATGGGCGTGAGATTTGGGTCCTTCTGAGTGTTTCAGTGGTTCGCGACGAGCAAGGCAATCCAGAGTATTTTGTTTCACAGATTCAAGAAATCACGGCCCAGAAGCACGCAGAAGCGGAGTTGCTCTGCCGTCAAAAAGAGTTGGAGTCAGTGAATCGAAAACTAAAGCTGTTGTCCGCTACGGACCCACTGACTCAACTTGGTAATCGACGTGCACTGGATAAGCGGATGCAGGAAGAGTTACAGCGTAGTTCGCGAACTGGGGAGCCACTGTCGCTAGTGATCGTGGATGTTGATCACTTTAAACATTATAACGATACGTACGGTCATCCCGCGGGGGATGTGGCACTCCGGAAACTGGCTATCGCTCTCAAGCAGGTGGCTCGTATAACTGATACCGTTATACGGCTAGGCGGTGAGGAGTTCTTGCTCCTGCTGCCACATACTGATGAAACTGGTTGTTATACCGTGGCAAAGCGCCTTTCCCGGTTAGTTAGTAAACTGGACAATCTGGAGGCAGCGATTACTGTGAGCACGGGAGGAGCGACACTGATATCCGCCATAGGAACGACACATATACCCGAAGCAGACGCCCTGTTAAAGCAGGCCGATGATGCGTTGTACCGTGCCAAGCAAGAGGGAAGGAACCGCCATTGCCAGTCGCCATTACTGACCTGCTGAAGTATCTCCCCCTCAAGCGCTGATTACAATTCCGGTGATCTGTCGGAGATAATAAGAGACATGGTATGTCGAGGTCTTGCAGATAGGCAGTGGCTCTACTTTTGAAAGCCCGACTCGATTGTTGAAAGTGGTTTTGTTCCTAAAATTTCTAACCACACTGGCCCTCTACGCGAGGGGCCAGAGCACTGAAAGGTAGCGCCTGAGGAAGAAGGATGAAGGCAACTGCCCAAGCCCAGGTTGAAACTGTGCTGGCCCGCCGGCAGCAATAGCAGGGCGATTGTCATCCAGAGCATTCGTAGATCTAGTATCCTCAATAGTGGTTCTCTGCCCATCAATCTGCTCCATCAGAAACCTGGCCCATAGTGCCGCCGTAACGACAATCAATACACTTACCGCCGAGCTCCGACCCAGCAGAGCGGCGATCAGACGACCGGTCAGGCAAACCAACCACAACAGGAACCCGCACTGGATTCGATGTACATGAATGGCGGAACACTGCTGCTAGGCAGTGTTTACTCCGATCGAGAGGGTTCCCCTTGACTGACCTGTTCTATCAGTTCATCTCGCAGTTCATCAAATTCTGTTGGTCGCTCCGACTCCCCAAGGTGATCGCTGCGGTCCAGTAGCCGCAGCAACCGCTCGCGAGTCATGGCTTCGTGCAACTCCTGCTGGCGACGCTCGGTGCGCAGGGAACGGAGCAAAGAGGCGGCCATAAAAATCATCAGAATCATAAACGGAAAGGCAGCCACAATGGAGATGGTCTGTAGTGCCGCCAGTCCGCCACTGAGTAGCAATACGCCGGCCACCAGCACCTGAATCACGCCCCAGGTCACCCGCGACCAGCGGCTGGGCGTGAGTACACCCTTGCTGGTGAACATGCCCAATACAAACGTGGCGGAGTTGGCCGAGGTAATCACAAACAGAATGATCAGCACCAGCATCAGAATACTGACAATCTCCGCTCCCGGTAGAAGTGCCAGGGTGGCGAACAGGGCAGAGCTCATCTCCTGCACCACCGCATCGCCCAGGGCTGCGCCTTTAAACAGTTCAAAATACAGTGCCGAGCCGCCAAAGGTTGAAAACCACAACACACTCAGCAGCACCGGCATGCCGATCACACCCACGACAAATTCGCGGATGGTGCGACCGCGGGAGATACGGGCAATAAAACTGCCAACAAATGGGGCCCAGGAGAGCCCCCAGGCCCAGTAAAAAATTGTCCAGCGCTCTACCCAGTCATCGCCGGTGTAGGGTGTCATCACCAGGCTCATGCCCATGATATTGCCAAAATAATCTCCGATGGCGTTGGTCATGGCGGCGGTAATGAAATCGGTGGGACCGGCAAAAAACACAAATACCAGCAGCGCACCCGCCAGCAACATGTTCAAATCACTAATGTAACGCACGCCGCTCTCCAGTGGCGTCAGCGCACACACCAGAAAAATCATCGAGATACCGCCCAGAATCATCAGTTGCTGGGTGGTGCCAAAAGCTACATCACCCACCGAGACCAGCCCACTGTTAATCTGGATGACACCCAGCCCCAGCGTGGTAGCCACACCAAATACCGTCGAGACCACCGCCAGAATATTGATCAGATGGCCACGAGCACCGTCCACCCTGTCACCCAGCAGCGGCCGGAAAGTCTCGCTGATCAGCCCCGGGCGCTGCATCCGGAAGCGCACATAGGCAATGGATAACCCGACCAATGCGAAATTGGCCCACTGGTGAAACCCCCAGTGAAACAGCGCGTAGCGCATCGCAGCTCCCGCCGCCTGGGGACTGCGGGGCTCGGCCTCGCCGAAAGGCGGGCTGACAAAGTGACTCATGGGTTCGGCTACTGCCCAGAAGACCAGCCCCACACCCATGCCAGCCGAAAAAATCATCCCCAGCCAGGTGAGATAGGGAAATTCTGCTGCCTCGCCCTCCACACCCAGGCGGATATGGCCGTAATCGCTCGAGGCAATGCCGATGCAGAACAGCAGAAAACCACTGGTGGCAAACAGATATAACCAGCCAAAATGCTCGGTCGTAAACTGCAGACCAACCCCGGCCCATGCCGACAGCTGCTCTGGGTTGGTAGCCCCCAGGCCGACAAATGCCGCCAGCAGAATCAGCGATGTGTAAAAGACCCAACCGGGACGGTTGTTCATGACGAATAATCCAAACTGTGTGCATTGAAAAAACAGCGCGATGACGAACTTAACATAGCTGTCAATTACCTGCATTGAGGACACGATGGTCCCCGAGGGTAGATACCGGGGATATTCAGCGCAGAATCCTCGCTGTTTAGCAGTTAGTAATCTGGTTATTAATTGATATGGCTGTTTAGGGTAGTAAAAATCACCAGTCAGTGTTGCACATCGCTGTCTGGCGGTTTTGTATAAAACGTCAAAGCCTATCGAAAGCTATCACCTAAAAAGTAATACGCCGCCTAGGCAGGATTGGCAGACCGGTCGAAGCATGGAAGCGAGATGAGTAAATACCAGGGTAGGTTTGGCCAGCGTATCCTTGACACAAAAAATAAGACGAAAACTGTTGACCTGAATCACTTCAGCTACTCTCAAAGACTACTACCCTTAAGATGTTTAGTGTGAACCACATCACCACATGTTTAGTCACGTTTTAAGGGAAATGGAGAAAGAAATGAAACGACGTTTAATAGTGCCAGTCTTGTTTGGTGTTATGTGTATCTATGCCGCCGGCCCTCTAGCAGAAGACCAAGATCGGATTCAAGATCGAACTCAAACGCAGGACCAGATTCAGGATCGAGTCTATGGCAGCCAACTCATGACGGAGCAAGAGCGCAATGAGTATCGGGCAAAAATGCGTTCAGCCAAGTCAGAACAGGAAAAAAACCAAATTCGTAATGAACATCATGAGCGGATGAAGATTCGCGCAAAAGAAAGGGGTGTAAGCCTACCCGATGATGTCCCAAGTAATCGCGGCCATATGGGTACTGGTGGTGGTATGGGTTCTGGAGGTATGGGAGCTGGCGGAGGCGGCAAAGGAAGATAAATCGGTTTTACGCTTGACTGTCTATGAACAGTACATGACATGTGCTGTTCATAGGCTACTGGGGTGCACGTAAAAAGTAATTACATGTGAGTCTTTCCGCTAACAATCATATTAGTAGATAACCCTTGGGGTGCATGGTTGTAACTGGATGCTCTCTTTGTTGACTGAAAGCCTTCCTCAGATTTGCCATTAAGAGGCGCGAATGAAAAACATTGGTTTTGCTTACGTTATAGCCACAGTGGCCCTGTTCGCCAATGTTTCAGTTGGCGAGGAAGTGTCTGATGAGGCAGACAAAATCACCCTGACAACACGCGATAAAGCTGCCATTGAGGCTTTATCCAAGATCCATGGATATTCGCTCGGTTATTTCAAAGCCCAGCCAGAGGTAAATTTTTTTTATGGTCATGATGATAATATCTTCGCTGAACATGACAACGAACAACACGATGATATTTATGGAATTTCAGGAAACCTGAGTCTCAAATCTGACTGGGATAAGCACAAACTAAATTTTAATGCGGGCCTGGAGAGTGGTCGCTACGACCAGTATGACGATGAGGATTATGATGACTACTGGTTGAATACAGATGGCCGTTATGATCTCAGTAAATACACCAATTTTTTTGGCGGTCTGAGCTTTAGTGAAGAGCACGAAGACAGGGGGAGCCCTGATGACCAGTTTGGTGATGAACCTACCACCTATACTTCTACCCAAACACATGCCGGGGCTTCACAGAAGTGGGGGAATATATCTCTCAGATTGGGGGGCACCTACGAAGCGCTGGATTATGATGATGTTGGCCAGCCTAATGGAGGGAAACTCAACAATGACGACCGAGATCGAGACCTCTACGGGGCGGGAGTACGGTTAAGCTACAAGATGAGTCCAAGACTCCAACCCTTCTTTCAGACCATTGTTGATAACCGCCGGTATGACAGCAAAGCTGATGATAATGGTTACGAGCGCGACTCGGATGGTTATCGTTTTAATATCGGGGTGGAGGGGCGCCTAAGCCAATTGATCAGTGGCTCAGCGTACATAGGGTATATCCGTCAGGAGTACGATGATCGTCGCTTCGACGATGTTAATGAATTGGATATAGGCGGCAATCTTAAGTGGCAAATGTCACCCTATTCAAACGTCAACGCATATCTAAGCCGGACTCTTGAAGAAACTACAAGGGCTGGATCTGCTGGTTATCTCTTGACTGTAGCTGGTATCAACATGCAGCACCGTTTTAGCAGAAAAGGAACATTAACGGCTCATTTAATGCTTGGAGAAGAGAATTATCAAGACAGTACCGTTAGCGATGACATCATTGATTGGGGTATTGCTTATCGACACTTTTTAACAAAAAACGTCTATCTCGACACGAGCTATCGCCTCACAGGTCGAGACTCGTCCGAAGACCGACTGGGTGATCAGTTCGGGAATGCAGCTAATCCGGCCAACCGACAGGATTATAAAGATTATTACAGTAATGCGGTCTTCTTTACCATTGGGGCCTTGCTCTATCCTGTTCCGGAGAGCCCTTGGTCGGGTGCCAGTAGACTTATGCCCGATTTTACGCCCGTTGACTGGGGCGGCCTCTATTTTGGTGCTCAGTACGGACAAAACACTGCATTTTCTCAGGTGGAAGGTCCAAGGGGCGAAGGGACTGACGTGGGAGAATACGGTGATAAAGGGAATGCTTTTGGCCCATTCCTGGGGTACGGCTGGCGTTATCAGAATTGGTACTTGGGACTCGAAGCCGAATATGAAAAAACCGATACCACTATCAGTCATAGCAAGTCTAAAGATACTGCCCAAACCATCCGTGTTGAAAAAAACAAAAGCTATGGTGGGTCACTGCGCCTGGGCTATATGGTCCCTAATGGTGCGCTCATATATAGCCGTCTAGGCTGGCTGGAGTCCGAATTTGATACCAACAATAAAGTAAATAATCAACCCACTGGCTATGATGATAGCGATTGGGAAACAGGCATTCTGTACGGCCTGGGCCTGGATATTCCAGCCGGTGAACACCTGTTTGTCCGAATGGATTACCGCTTAACTGACTACGATGATTACACGGCTGACTACCTGGATAATCAGGGTGACCCTGTTTCTGCCAACTACGACAACGATGAAACATTGTTTCGGGTAGGCCTGGGCTGGCACTTTGACAAACAAGCTCAACCAGCTAAAAGAATCGTGGTCGATCACAACGGTTTATACGTTGGACTCCAGTTGGGACATGGGTCAATAGGTAGCGACACCAAAGGTGTTCACAGGGATGGTGATGGTGCATCAAATTTTAGTGGTGAGTTTGCTGACGGGGCCGGGGTCAATCTTGGCGGGTTCATAGGTTATGGATATACGTTTAATCACTGGTATCTCTCTATTGAGGGCGAGGCCGATACCAGTAGTGCCGACTGGGAACACCAGCGCGAACCCAATGGTCGAAACTTTTCCGTCGACAAAAAAGGCAGTTACGGTTTAAGCGGCCGTATAGGTTACCTTCTAGATAGCGGGACACTTCTCTATCTGCGCGCTGGTGCAGTAAAAACCAGGTTCAATACCGTATGGAGCAAAGGTGAAAACAGGGAAAACGATATCGAGCGAGACGATAACCTCTGGGGTAAGCGTGTTGGTATCGGTGCGGAAGTTCCACTGACGAGTAATCTGTTTGTGCGATTTGATTACAGCTACACCGATTACAACGATTACGACTTTGTTACCAGCCATGCTAATACCGACTCGATGGAGTTCAACAACGATGAAACCATTTTTCGGGTCGCACTGAGTATTTCTCTCTAGCTGAACTGTATCAAGTTCAATCGATTGCTTTGGATCAAGGCAGGAGTACGTGGGTTAACTACTATTTAATTGATATGCACAGAAATATTCCAGCAAAATCTAAATAGGACATGACCGATGAACACAGGTATCAGTTTTAAAAAGCTTATCATTTCCACCGCGGTAGCATCAGCCGTTTCTTTAACTCCGCTGGCGGTCGTTACCGCTCAGGCAGGTTTTTTTATCAATGACGCAGCCGCAGCCAGCGACAAAGCAACTGTCGGCCACAAGGGCAGTGCCAACAAAGGCAGCGCCAACAAGGGTAGCGCTGGCCAAGGCGGTGGAGGGAAGGGCGGACTTCGCGGCAGCAAGCACTCCATTTCCGATCTGCTGGCAGAAGAGGATGACGGTGAAGACTCCGATCGTCCCTCGTGGGCAGGAACGCCCGGCAAAGAAGGCAAACCCGGTGGCGGCAACGCGGGTGGTTCAACCAAAAAAGGTGGTGATTACGGGGATATCATCGTCATGCTTCGTTATGATGACGGCACATTGGTTCAGGACGGGAATATTACCTATGCCGTTGCCTCAGATGGCTCACTGATTACAATCACCAATGGCGAAATTCCTGAGGGTGCGGATGTTCAGGCAGTTGAATTTGGTCGTCTCAATATCGCCCGTTCTCCTGAAAAGGTATTGGATCATGCATTGACTGAGGCTCTATCCAAGTTGGATGGCGGCGTTATTGGTGACACGATTACTCTTGATTCCGCAGGACGACTGGTCACTTCAGATGGATCCACTATCGATTCTCCATTGGAAAACCTTGCTCTCTATGAGGCATTGTTAAGCGCAACAGCTGTGGATGGGGTTATCACACTGTCAGTGAGAGATGGAGATGTAACCTATAGCTTCAGCCTTCCTGAAGACCTGCGTCTTGATTTGGCTGCTTCAGCGATCTCCGGGGCATCTGATAAAACAGGTGAGCTGACTATTGATGAAATTGTAGGTATCAGCACCTTTCTTGGAGTACAAGACGAGTTGGCCGAACTGGTCACTGACGCGTCCTATACTTATGACCGTGCGGAGATCTACACCGAAGGGTTTCTGGATGTCTGGATACTGGTAGAAGAGAATGGCGTATATGTACCTACTCAGGTAGATCTCTTTACTACGGTTGAGTTTAATACCGTCGAGGATAACTCCATCAAAGATAATAGCACCGGGGGTATCGACCTATTCACTCAACAGGCCGATGATGCCGTTCAAGTGCTCGAATATGTGCATGATAATGCTATTGATCAGTAATTATTAAATCGCCATTGTAAAAACTCAGCAGCACTTACTGCTGGGTTTTTACGCGACTAATCTGTGGAGAGCACGTATGTATGCGTCACTAAAAAGCCGCCAGGTTAGAATCGTGACTGCGACCTTTTCTGTCCTATTGCTGTATTTAGCGCCGATCCAGGTTGACCTTGTTCATTTAAATATTCACTGGTCACGGGTACTGGCGGCAGATACACATAGTAGCGGTCATAGCGGAGGCTATAGAGGCGGCAACAAAGATCATGGACATGAGGAAAGCGATAGCAGCCATGACGGCAAGAAAGGCCATGTATCAAATCGCAGCCCGTCCCAGGCAGTGGAAAAAGATGTACTTAGAGGACATGGCAGAGATAGCCGCCCGGTTTGGGCTGGTGGGGGAATCCCTGAAATAGAACTCGGTCGGCTGAATGTCAGCCGGGCGCCAAGTTTTGTACTGGATCGAGCATTGGCGGAAGCTCAAGTTGAACTCGCTAACAATCCAAGCGCCAGTGTACATTCTCCCTTGGCCAATTTGGCGATGTATAGAGAAACATTGAAGGTTAGTGAGCTGAATGAGGAACAAATTGAAGCTGCTGCTCGCTATTTGGGAACTGCTGCAGACAAAAATACAGCTATATCTGATGAAACTGTCGAAGCAGTCAACATTATATTGGGTACCGGGCTGAACCTGAGTAATAGCCAGGTTAATTCGCTGGCTCAGAAAGCCGATGCCATTCGAGCAGAAATTCTCGCAGCACATGATAGTGCGCAGGAGGAAAACATTGAGGCGGGCCATTCTCATTAGCGGCAGCTAAGTCTATGAACCGTGGTCCGCAACCTTTCTTTATCCCAAGCTAGTAGACATGTAGTGGCTTTATCAGATCGATATGGGCGCTCTGATGTTAACAGTCAACCGCAGGTCGACTGTTACTGACAGTACCTACGTTACTCCAAAGCATTAAATGGGAAGTCTGTTCCATAAACTCTTACCGGAAGGCCCTGTCAAAACTGAAGAGAACCAATTGATAGTCGATAAAAATAGTTGTTCAGTCCTATAGATGCATCGCTTTTTCAATACTTCAGTCCGTCTATGTGCTCTTTACGTGTTTTTGCATGCCTGACAACTTCGCTAAACAGTGCGCGTTGACGATGCATATACAGCAGAAATTCAGGGTGCCATTGCACACCCAGCAAAAAATCCCGGGAGGGGTCTTCAATGGCCTGCACGATGCCATCAAGGTCGCGACCGGTGACCACAAGACCGTCACCAACGCGGTCGATACCCTGATTGTGCAGGCTGTTGATCCGTGAACGACCATGTCCAAAAAGTGCGGCCAGCACACTGTTCCCTGTTTCCGGTCCAGCGGTAATACACAGTGTCTTGATCGGCAGGATGGTCCACCGGTTGGAAGTTTGCCTACGCCGGGAGCGCAATTCCTGGTGCAGCGATCCGCCCCGGCAAATATTGAGTAATTGGTTGCCCCGACAAATACCCAGCAAGGGTAGCTTCCGTTCGAGCGCATCGTTGATCACTGCGATTTCCAGCGCATCGCGAGCTGTATCGTAGTTGGGTTCAATCTCAGGTTCCGCTGCGTAAAGTACCGGTTCGACATCGTGGCCGCCGGTCACAACGACACCGTGATATTCAAGGTCCCGCTGCTCATCACCCGGACGGAGTTGTAGCGGATTCCCGCCATAAAGACGGATCGCCATTCCCACCAGCAACCGTGGACCAATCGCCCCATGCTGGGGCCCCGTAATGGCAATTACTGGTCGAGCCACCTGTTCTCCACCGTGGTTGCCCAGTTGCTGAAGATACGCTTGAGGGGGCTGTTGAGATATTGCAGATACGCCGCACAGCAACGTTGCAGGCGGGTTTCATCCGCCGCGAGACGCTCCACCTCTACCCAGTCATTCCACGACACATAAAGCCCCCATTCGGGCTTGTCAATTTCGCAATCCGGCAGGCGGTAATGAAAGGTGGGGCGTGCCTTGATCAGGGTGTCATCGGCCCCTGAACGGACGCGATCTTCGTCGAGAAACATGAATAGCGGTAGCATATCGAGGGCACGATTGCGCGTTGGATTATCGGCGAGGTAGTCGTCAATCAGAGTTGAAAGATCGGGCCAGTAATCCGCTGCAATGACCTTTTTCACGTAGTTGGTAGGGAAAGGGTCGACGTAACTGGTGACACGGCGGGTGAAATTGATGTCGGCGCGAACGTATAACCAGTCGTAAAGGCAGAGAAAAGCTTTCAGACAAGCGGTAATAAGCCTCGGTTCGAGACTCGGAAGTTCAGGATTAAACTGCATACCAAAGGCATTGGTGGCGCGATCCGATGTACCCTTGGCACCCCTTTCGCGCAACTGAGTGATGAGCTCCTCGACTTCGCCAAGCCTGGCCAGCGGCAACGGTGGACTCACGACCTCATGTGGCACCAGTGATTCGGCAGCCCAGGCTAATATGTCCTCGGATGTCTCTTCCAGTTGCCCGCCAAAGGAATCGCTGGAACGTGGCTCCCGCCCGAGCCGTTTGAGCAGATCGAAATCAAGTTCCACCAGCCAGTCACCATCGGAGTCGCCCTTGAGGAGACGCTCGTAACGCCCTTTGGTTTCTATATCAAGTCCAAGAATTTGCGCCACACTACCAGCCAGCACATCGAGATCAAGCCCGCTGATCTCGAGCTCGACACCGACACGACGACTCTCTCCATGGCTGTTTTTTAACCAAGGTGGCTGTTTCAGTTTCTGGTATTTGTCTTGCATTTTCGTTTTCTCAGCTATAACCGGTTCCCGGTAATACAATGTTCTGGCTTCACCATCTGCCAACCGGCCACTTTCGGTATCTTCACAAACAGTTGGTAGCTGTCTGCCGAGAGGGCCAGCTGCCAGCGTATCATAGGCAAATCCGTTGAGGGGTGCGTTCGTTCTGGTTGAAGGCGCATCCAGAGAGATAAAGAATTGCGGTTTGTCTGTCTGCTGTATTATGACGGCAGCCAATTGGCTCGGAAACGCAAAACAGAGTAGGGGATCAGTGGATGAAATTCCTGTTATTGGCTTTAGTTGTACTTGGCGTACTTTATGTGGTGTTGATCGGCGGCAAAAAAATGTCTGTCTCCGCTGAGCAACCGGCAGCCATTTATCAGCGGGAAGTTGAACGCGTCGAAAAGCTCGACGACTTTTTACAGGATACGGTGGACCGGCAGGGCAGTGAAATGGATGTGGTGAAATGATTAATGTCAGCGAGGACCTGTAATGATCAGCAAAGGCTACAAACCACAGGACAGGGAATGGATGCTGGAAGCTATGTCGCTGGCAGAGCAGGCTGGGGCTGTCGGTGAGGTGCCGGTTGGCGCGCTGTTGGTACGCAACGGCTCAGTGATCGGCCGCGGCTGGAATTGCTCGATAGGCGATTGTGACCCCACTGCCCACGCTGAAATTGTCGCCCTCCGCGATGCTGCAAGATCTGTCAGCAACTATCGCCTTCCCGATACGACGCTCTATGTCACTATTGAGCCATGTACCATGTGCGTTGGTGCAATGATTCACGCCAGAATTGGTCGCCTGGTCTACGGTGCTTCAGAACCACGTGCCGGTGCAGTGGTCAGTCAGTTGCAATTAACCGAACAGACGTATTTCAATCATCGTATCGAGGTCATCGGCGGCCTGTTGGCCGAGCAATGCGGAGAACTGGTCAGCCAGTTCTTTCGTCAGCGTCGCAAACAGTCCGGGTTGTAGCGTCTTCGTGACCGTTACAGCGACAACATGGAGCCGGTATTCCAGTCGCTGGAGTTTGGCAGTTCAAGGCGATTTTCCCTCTCCAGTCGACGTTTCTCATCCAGTGTGTGCCAGTTGAGTATGGTCCGGAAATGACGCACGTTTCTGACATAGCTTACGGGCTCGTAGCCCCGTGCATAGCCGTACTTAACTGTGCTGTAATATTTTTTCTGTTGTAACAGTGGCAGGAACTCTTTGACATCGTTCCACAGGTGGGGGTTTCTGCCCGCCCGCTCGGTCAGCACTCTTGCATCTTCAAGGTGACCAAGACCGATGTTGTAACCTGCCATGGCAAACCAGGTGCGGTCTGGCTCACTGATATCGTCGGGAATACGTGATTTGGTCTGGAGGAAATATCGGGTGCCGCCATCAAGGCTCTGTCTGGGGTCAAGGCGATTTTTTACTCCCATTTCTTTAGCCGTGGGCAGGGTGAGCATCATCAACCCACGAACCCCGGTCGGGGATGTTGCCTTGTGATCCCAATGCGACTCCTGATAGGCGATGGCCGCCAGGAGTTGCCACTCAAGGCCGTATTTCTGTGCTACCTCCTGAAACATTTCCTGATAATCGGGCAGTCGACTACTGACGCGTTTCATGAAGAGCTGGGATCCAGCAAAATTAAATTCGTTGGTCTGAATCAGCGAGCGTTTTTTTAATCGATCCAGCTCTCCCGATGCTGCATATTCCTCCAGAAAACGATTTGCTGCTTCCACCAGGCTATCGTCGCCGTGACGGGGAAAAGCCCAGGCGATTGGCTGTGGATCGGAGATATCAAAAGCGCCTCGAGCTCGGGGATAAATGCCCCGATCCACCTGGAAGGAGATTGAGTCCACAATGGCGTACTCCACTTCGCCGGAATCTACCATTGCCATCAAATCCAGCATTTCGAGGCCAGATGCCTCCCGCCATTCAAGTGATGGATACTCATTTTTCAGTTCTTCCAGTCGTTCGCTGTGAGAGCTCTGGGGAATGACCAGCAGTTGGCCACCGGCCAGATCTTCTATATCGCGGGGTCGCCTTGATCCATTTCGATAGATCAGCTTTTGGGTAACTTCATAGTAGGGCTCGCTGAAACGAAGCACTTTCTGACGCTGGGGTGTCACCGTTAATCCCGCTGCGGCCATATCGCCCAATGGGCCGCCGATAGCAACGATCGCGCCACTGACAGATTCCCTGGGAGTTATCTTGAGCTCAACACCGAGAGACGCGGCAAAAGCACTGGCGAGCCAGTACTCAAAGCCGCCCTCGCCCTTGGCATTTTGAAAATAGGTGGTCGAGCCCATCAGGGTGATAACACGCAATTCTCCCCGATTAATCACCTCTTCAAGTTGAGTGGGTGCGCGGCTGGTGGAAAGTGTCAGGGCAAACAAAAAGAGCAGTAGGCCATACAGGATGCGTTTTGTGGCTTTTTTCAGATGGAAGTAGAAACCCAGCACCTATACACCCAATGTGTCACGCATTCTCGGAAAGCCCCTGGCCCGGTGAATATTGTTGCTATAGATAAAGAACAACCCTGCGGATAACACGTCCATACGTTTGTGATAATAGCTTAATGCGGGGCCTAGGTTAGTGAGAGAGGTCTCAGGGTTCAACCGTTTTCTGTGCACATGCCAGGTCGGAATCTCCCGATGACGCTCAGAGGGCAATTCCAGTACAATGTCGCCCCTTCGGAATGGCCCCATACGAGTTACCTTAAGATGCAGATTTTTCCCGGAAACCCCGTACTTTCGAGTTTCAGGCAGCGACAGTTACTGGCATCTCTTCAGTCAGTCGATCCCGCTGTGGAATCCGTTTACGCTGAATACAGACATTTTGTGGATCTGGTCTCGCCCCTGAGCGAAACCGAGCATCTGACACTGACGTCATTACTGGAATACGGCCCGAAAATCCCCCCTGAGAATAACGATGGCATGCTGATACTGGCGACGCCCCGTGCCGGAACCATCTCTCCCTGGTCGAGCAAGGCCACAGATATCCTTCACAATGCTGGAGTGAAATCGATCGAACGGATAGAGCGCGGTATTGCCTACTATTTGAAGGGTGATATTGATCCAGATGCCAGAGTAGTGCTGGCCAATACCCTTCATGATCGGATGGTGGAAATGGTCTATTTCGACCTGCAAGAGGCAGAGAGCCTGTTTCACCACCAGCAACCGGCACCCATGATCAGTGTCCCGCTGCTCGCAGAGGGACGGCAGGCGCTATCCCGCGCTAATATTTCATTGGGGCTGGCCCTTGCGGATGATGAAATCGACTATCTGGTGAACTGTTTCAATGACCTGCAGAGGGACCCCACCGATGTGGAATTAATGATGTTTGCCCAGGCTAATTCAGAGCATTGTCGCCATAAAATATTCAATGCCTCCTGGACAATTGACGGTCAGAAGCAGGAAAAATCCCTGTTTGCCATGGTCAAAAATACGTTTGAAAAAAGTGGTGAAGGTGTCTTGTCCGCTTATTCAGATAATGCGTCTGTGATCGTCGGCAGCCATGCTGGCCGATTTTTCCCGAACCCGGACAGCAAAATCTATCAATTCACGCAAGAACCTGTTCATCTCCTGATGAAGGTTGAAACCCATAACCACCCGACGGCAATTGCCCCCTTTGCCGGCGCCGGTACAGGTGCCGGCGGTGAGATACGCGATGAAGGGGCAGTAGGTAGAGGGTCTAAACCAAAAGTGGGTCTTACCGGCTTTTCAGTTTCCAATCTCAATATTCCCGGTTTTGAATGCCCATGGGAAACGGATTACGGCAAGCCCGACAGGATCAGCAGTGCCCTGGACATCATGCTTGAAGGGCCTATCGGTGGTGCAGCATTCAATAATGAGTACGGTCGACCCAATCTCTGTGGCTATTTCCGCACATTCGAGCAGGACTTTAATGGCGAACGCCGCGGCTATCACAAACCCATTATGATCGCTGGCGGTTACGGCAACATTCGTGAAGAACACATTGAAAAGAAGCCCTTTGATAGTAGCTGTAAACTGATTGTGCTGGGTGGACCGGCAATGTTGATCGGTCTCGGTGGCGGCGCCGCGTCATCAATGAGCTCCGGTAGCAGTGCCGAGGATCTTGATTTTGCCTCGGTACAGCGGCAAAACCCCGAAATTGAACGCCGCTGTCAGGAGGTGATCGACCAGTGCTGGCAGCGGGGTAATGGTAATCCCATCGCCTTTATCCACGATGTGGGTGCAGGCGGACTGTCCAACGCCTTCCCCGAGTTGGTAAAAGATGGTGGTTGCGGCGGCAGGTTTGAACTGCGCGATGTGCCCAATGATGAACCCGGCATGTCACCGTTGGCAATCTGGTGCAACGAAGCTCAGGAACGTTATGTGCTCGCCGTGAGACCTGAGCAACTGGCCGATTTTGAAGAAATTTGCCAGCGTGAACGCTGCCCCTACGCGGTTGTTGGCGAAGCCACTTCCGAAAGGCATTTGCTGCTGAACGATAGGCATTTTTCCGCCAGGCCGGTGGATCTCCCCATGTCAGTGTTGTTCGGTAAACCGCCGAAAATGCACCGCACAGCAGAAAAACTGACGGTCACAACGGCGCCTTTTGAGCGCACGGACATTGTGCTGGATGATGCCATCGATCGCGTGCTTACCCATCCGGCCGTGGCCAGTAAAAGCTTTCTTATCACTATCGGCGATCGCAGTGTTACCGGCATGGTTGTCAGGGATCAGATGGTGGGGCCTTGCCAGGTTCCTGTCGCCGATTGTGCCGTGACCACGGTCAGTTATGACAGCTACTGTGGTGAGGCAATGGCGATAGGCGAACGATCACCCGTTGCGTTGCTGGATGCCCCGGCATCGGGCCGCATGGCGGTTGGGGAGGCGATTACCAATATTGCGGCAGCGGCCATTGACCGGCTTGCGGACGTCAGATTATCCGCTAACTGGATGTGTGCCGCAGGCCATCCTGGCGAGGATGAGAAACTGTTCCGCACGGTACAAGCAATCGGTGAAGAGCTCTGTCCAAAATTGGGCATTTCGATTCCGGTCGGCAAGGACTCCATGTCCATGCGCACTACCTGGGAGGAACAGGGACAGGAGAAGTCGGTGACATCACCATTGTCACTGGTTATTTCTGCTTTTGCCCCTGTTTCTGATGTTCGTAAAACACTAACGCCGGAGTTGCGCTCCGACCTTCGCGATACAGTACTGTTGTACATCGATCTCGGCGAAAATCGCAATCGCCTGGGGGGCTCAATCCTGGCTCAGACCTACAGCCAGCTGGGCGATAAACCGGCCGATTTGCTGAGCCCAGAGAAACTCAAAGCTTTTTTCAACGCTATCCAGGCCGCCAATCAAAGCGGAGAAATGATCGCCTATCACGATCGGTCTGATGGTGGTTTGATGACCACATTGGCAGAGATGGCTTTTGCCGGTAATACAGGTATCAGAATTTGCCTCGATGAGCTGCCAGGCGATGCACTATCGGTTCTATTTAACGAAGAACTCGGGGCCGTTGTTCAAGTACTTGGAGACCGGGCCGCTTCCTTTAAGCAGCGCTTCGCCGATATCGCCATCCCTGTCAGTGTCATAGCAACGCTTGATGACACTGACAGTATTGAGATTTATGAGGATGGCGATTGTCTGTTCAGTTCCGGCCGCACCGAATTATTGCGCCGCTGGAGTGAAACCAGCTACGAGATTCAAGCGCTTCGAGACAATGAAGATTGTGCCAGGCAGGAATTTGACGGGCTGTTTTTTGATAATCCCGGATTGAGCACAGCCCTCAGCTATGACATCAATGAAGATATTACCGCCCCCTATGTCAACTGTGGGGCCCGACCTCGCGTAGCTATACTCAGGGAGCAGGGAGTCAACGGACAGATGGAAATGGCCGCTGCATTTGATCGGGCCGGTTTCGAAACTGTCGATGTCCACATGAGTGATATCCTCGCTGGCCGTGTCGTTCTTGATAGTTTTAAGGGGTTGGCTGCCTGTGGTGGTTTTTCTTATGGCGATGTACTCGGTGCAGGGGAGGGGTGGGCGAAAACCGTACTGTTCAACCCTTTAGCCCGTGCACAGTTTGAGCAGTTTTTTCATCGGCCTGATACGTTTACTTTCGGTGTTTGTAATGGCTGTCAGATGTTATCCAATCTAAAATCCCTCATTCCGGGGGCCAATCATTGGCCTCGCTTTGTCAGGAATCTCTCAGAACAGTTTGAAGCACGGTTTTCCCTGGTAAGGGTAGAGAAATCACCCTCGGTTCTGCTTGCAGATATGGCGGGCTCCCATATGCCGATCGCGATTGCTCACGGTGAGGGGAGAGTGGAGTTCGCATCATCGGTGGATCCGGAAATATTTGATGGCTCCGGTGCGGTAGCACTGCGTTTCCTCGATAATTTCCTGGAAATTGCAGAGACCTATCCGGCCAACCCCAATGGATCACCTCTGGGCATCACGGGTGTGACCAGCGAGGATGGTCGCGCAACGATCATGATGCCACATCCAGAGAGAGTATTTCGGACAGTGAACAATTCCTGGCACCCGGATGACTGGAAGGAAGATGGTGCCTGGTTGCGGTTGTTCCGCAATGCCCGTCGATTTGTGGATTGAGGCTTCTGACCATAAAAAACCCGGCTTGTTGCCGGGTTTTTTATGGGTTATTCGGCGTATTCCTACAGGCTGGCAAAATAGGCAGCCAAATCCAGAATATCCTGATCCGACAGGGGTTTTGCCATACCGGACATTACCGGGTCAGTACGATTTCCTTCACGGAAATCTCTTAGTTGTTTAGCGGTGTAGCCAGCTTTCTGGCCCGCCAGGTTGGGCCACATGTCGTTGTTGCTGATGCCATTGGCACCGTGACAACCGGCGCAGGCCATAGCCTTGTTTTTGCCAGCCTCTATGTCACCGGCAGCCAATGCATGGCCCGTAGCAGTTGTCAGCACCAATGCTAGGATAGTTCCAGTCAGTTTTTTCATTTGATCACTCCAGACTTGAGATATAAAAAGATAACAAAAAAGGCCATTAGTTCCCTAAACGGTGACACACAAACAACACACTGGTGAAGAGCAGAATAGCACCCCCCTGATGAGCCGCCGCCAGGGGAACCGGCATATGTAATAACAGGGTTGAAATACCCAGCGTAACCTGTAACGCCAGCATTATAAGTACCAGTTTGACACCTACCCGGGCTTCCGAACGAATATTGCCATGTTTCAGTGTGCTGATCGAAAAACTGAGAATCACGACTATCAATAGGTAGGCAAATATCCGGTGGTTGAACTGAATTGTCGTGATATCTTCAAAAGCCGCCAGCCAGAAAGGCTCTGTGTCATAAATACCAGGGGGGATAAAACTGTCACCCATTAACGGAAAAGTGGGGTAAGCGTATCCCGCATCAGTACCCGCGACAAAACCTCCGGAAAGAATCATCAAAAAAACCAATCCCGAAAGGGCAACGGCGAAACGCCAACAGGTCGGCTGGCCCTGCTCCAGATCAGATTCTGGTGGATAAAGTAAGCTGAAAGCCACCCAGATAATGTAGCCATAGATGATGACGGCAGTACCAAGGTGAGCTGTCAGGCGATATTGGCTAACGCTCGGGTTATCTACCAAGCCACTTTTGACCATATACCAACCAAGTAAACCCTGCAGGCCTCCCAGAACAAACATGACCATAAGTTTTGGCGTCAACCCGGGTTTGATTCGGTGACTAAAATAGAAAAACAGAAAAGGCACCAAAAATAGGACGCCAATCAGTCTACCGAGTAAACGGTGAGCATATTCGTAGAGAAAAATTCGCTTGAACTCAGGCAGGCTCATGCCGCTGTTGACTTTCTGATACTCGGGGAACTGCTTATATTTGTCGAAGGTCTGCTGCCATTCCTGCTCGTTCAATGGCGGCAGAACGCCGGAAACGGGCGCCCATTCAACAATGGAAAGCCCCGAACCCGTCAACCGGGTAACACCGCCCAAAAGTATCATACTCAGAATAACGGCAGCGCATACAATCAGCCAGGAAGCCAACTGTCTATCATATCGAGTCTGCAAATCCATAAGAGATTTATACCTTCCTGTCCAGTGGGGAAGACCATTGACATGGATCTTTGCGAGAAAACCCCGATTAAGTGGTTTTTAAAATACCTCGAGGCGGTAAAAGCCGTGGGCTTACTATCGTCAACTACAGCGATCCAATATTACCAAATACAGCCGTGTATTTCCGGCAAAAATGTCCCTCACAGGAATATTTTTGACAATTCCGGTCCGTCAGTTTGCTAGCCTAGCCTTGCTGAACAAGAGGCAATCCTGCAAAGTCATTGAACTTAAAAAAATTCGGAGAGTGAAAGATGCAACAGACGACCGTCAATGGCGTCAGAATTACCTACCTGGACGAAGGGCAGGGTGATGTAATTATTTTTTTACACGGCCTGGGAGTCAGTAGCAGGGACTGGGATGGGCAGATCGATTATTTTCGCGATCACTGGCGGGTAATTGCCCCGGATTTTCGGGGGCACGGTGCGTCGGACAAACCCGATAGCCATTACGATATATCGATCCATGCCAATGATGTTCTCGGGTTGATGGATCAGCTGGATATTGACCGGGCACACCTTGTTGGCCTGTCCATGGGTGGGATGGTCGCTTTTCAGATTGCAGCCATGGCGCCACAACGCTTAAAAAGCATGACAATCATCAATTCTGGTCCCGCACTCCCCGACAATACCTTCGCCGCAAAAAAAATGCTCTGGACACGAGTGCTGTCAATTCACTTGCTGGGTATGCACCGTTATGCACACAAAGTAGCCCAGAGTATGTTTCCGGGGGAGGGGAAAGAGGCATTAATCGATATCTTTACGCGACAGATTGCTTCAAACCCCAAAAAAGTTTATCTGAAAAACCTCAAGTCCCTGTTTGGCTGGGGAGTTCTGGAACATTTGGCCGACATTGAGGTGCCGACCCTGATGTTAACGGGCGACCGGGATTATTCCCCTGTAGCGGTGAAACAGGCGGTGGTCGATGCCATGAAAAATGCCAAACTGGTGGTCATTTCCGATACCGGCCACGGTACACCGATTGAGAAGCCCGGTGAGACCAATGAAGCCATAGCACACTTCATTGAAGCTGTTTGAGCTGGCGATTGAGCTTGCGCTTCAGTTCACTCTTGGTTTTTGAGCCATTATTGAGAATCAAATTCGCCTTGTAAAACTCCAGCATCCTCACGGCCGCCACACTTGGCTCAATATAAATATCCGGGGCTTCCTTGGCCAGTTTTTCCCTGATGATACTTTTTTGCATGATCTGGTAGGTGTTGAATACGGCTTCTGACAGGGATGGGAGTTTATTGGATACAGTCCGCGTGCCAATCACATCAACAGCAATCGTAATGTCACAGTCATCGGGCAACAGGTCAAAGGGCACAGGGTTTACCGCGCCACCATCTATCAGCACCTGTCCATCTATGGTGACTGGCTGAAAGAGTCCGGGGAGAGACATGCTGGCACGAATGGCAGGTATCAGCGCCCCATGTTGAAGAACAACCTGTTCCCGGCTCCAGAAGTCCGATGCCACAACCTTTAGAGGGGTGTCAAGTTCAGAGAACTGGGTAGCATGAACAGATTCAAAGAGATAATTCAGGAGGTTCTCAACCCGAATCAGTCCCCGGCCACGAAATTGCGGGCTAATAAAATCCAGCCATTTGAACAAGTGTTTCCTGGTGACAAGATGTTTGAGCGATTCATTATCGCGAAGGCTAAACTGGAGAAAAATCTGCTTGATGTCTGCTGTTGTCATGCCAGCACAATACATGGCGCCAATTAATGCACCGATGCTGGTCCCAGTGATGAAATAAGGTTTAAGCCCCATTTCCTCCAGTGTCTCCAGAATCAGTAAGTGGCTGATGCCCTTGGCTCCACCCCCCCCCAATGCAAGTCCAATTTTTGTCATACAAGGTACACCCGGCGGTTTTCACGATGATCGTTGGTTGATTTGAAGTAGAAATTCCGGTTTATTACACAGCTTTACCATCATAACCGGAAGAAACCTGTGGCAGAAATCCAGCATATCAAGCTCGATCCTTCCTGGCTGGTCAAACTTGAAGACCAGTTTCAGTTGCCCTACATGGTCAAGCTAAAACAGTTTCTGCAGGCCCAAAAAAAAGCGGGTAAAACCATCTATCCCAGTGGATCAAACTGGTTTGCAGCGTTCGATAGTACGCCTTTTGATAAGGTCAAGGTGGTAATTATCGGACAGGATCCCTACCACGGCGACCATCAGGCACATGGTCTTTGTTTCTCGGTGCTGCCCGGCGTGGATATTCCGCCATCCCTGCGAAATATTTTTCGGGAGTTACAGCAGGATTGCGGGATTCAGCCACCCCAACACGGTTGTCTGAGGGGCTGGGCTGCCCAAGGTGTATTTTTACTCAATGCGACATTGACCGTTGAAAGGGGCCTTGCCGGATCTCACCAGGGGCAGGGGTGGGAGCAATTTACCGACCGGGTAATACAATTGTTAAACGATGAACGTCGCGGGTTGGTCTTTATGTTATGGGGCAGTTATGCTCAGAAAAAGGGGGCTATTATCGATACCGATAAACATCTGGTGCTCAAAGCGCCGCACCCGTCGCCACTATCGGCCCATCGAGGTTTTCTGGGTTGCGGGCATTTTTCAAAGGCAAATCAGTACCTCAAGGAACAGGGCCTGGAGCCAGTGGACTGGCAGGTACATGAGGTAGCCTAGGGCAAAGTTTAGGGTTTATCCACCTTGAGTGCGGGCAAATGCCGTTTTGCCCTCAACCAGTTCAACCCTTTTAAAACAGAGGGCGTACTGACAATACGCTTTTCCAGTGTGTATTTCCCAGGGTAGTCCAGCAGTAATAAGCCTACCGCCATGGTTAGGATGCCTTGTCCGGGCATGAACAGCATCAAAAAACCACCACACAACAGGATCAAACCCAGCAGGTTTTTCCCAACAAGCAATAAACCCCGGATGACAGGATGCCTTTGTTTCAATGTTGTTGTCTCGCGGTTTCTGTAAAGAAAATAATTCTCTGGGATCATTGCCACCATCCATGGCAGAGCGAGCAGGCTCCCAATGAAGGTTGCAAAAGATGCAATGCTAAGCCATGTCAACAGCACCTGATGTTCAGATAACCAAGCCAGCATCGGCTACCCCTGATATATTGATAAATGGAGTTAACTTTTTATTTCAACTTAATGATTTTATTTAATTTCGTATGGAATAGACAGTTTTTCAATAGCAGAATACGGCTGTATACCTATCACAAGTCCATCGCTCCCTGCCGCTTCTTCATTCAACACTACCAACATCTCCAGTCGTTCAGTGTCGCAGCGCGCTGTAGATACGACGTGTCCGACAGATTGATTCTGGCCCTGCAGATAACAGGGCATGCCCGGCAACAAACGATCCTTGGGGGCGGGTACTCCGATACGATACATGCGGCGCTTCAGCCTTCCCAAATACTTCATGCGTGCGACCACTTCCTGCCCTGTGTAACAACCTTTCTTGAAGCTGATTGCACCGATCGCCTGAAAATTCAGCATTTGTGGTATAAACAGATCAACAGTGTCCACTTCTACATGGCCAAGGCCGGATCGGATATCCATAAGTTGCCAGAGCTCGGTTCCCACCGGTTTTACTGTATCGCGTAGTGCCTCCCATACAGACGGTACTTTTTCAGCGGAAACTATAAATATTTTTCTGCCGTCGGCCAACGGATACTGATAGGCCGTATCAGTCAGACTAATTTTTTCATCAGATTTTCCGGCGCTCCCCAACAAGCAGTAGCGATCACTGATATCAGATAGCTCAACTTTGAAAAACACCGCATATTTGGCCAACTCGTCGATCAGTGGGGTAATCAGACTGCGGTGTAATTGAAGAAAAAAGTGCTGATTTTCTGCATGGAACAGAACAAAACTGGCCAGCATCCGACCTTTGGCATTACAGCGGGCACCAGAAGTTGATTCACCGACTGCCAACTGAAGTACATCACTGGTTATCTGGCCTTGCAGAAAACGAGCCGCATCCGGGCCTTTTACTGATATCAAACCCTGGTGAAGAAGAGGGCTCATGATACCATCGTCCTCTGCCAACAATGCCTGGAAGTCTGTTGGTGATTCATGGAAATGTATTTGGTCATCATTGATGACCGCGCCCTGAGTGGATAGGTATCTTTGCCAATCGTTCATGATTTGCCCGGTTGAGGTGAATGTAACCATCCTGATGAGTTTAAACTCACTTGTTCCATTATAATGCCTGACATTCTATTTATTGAGACAGAGGCGACCGCCGATGGAAAGAAATCGACTATTTTGGGCAAGCCGACGCGGAATGCTGGAACTGGATTTGGTGTTGCAGCCTTTTCTGGACGACATTTATCCTACACTTGAAACGGCAGACCAGGAACGCTATCACAAACTTCTCGAGTGCGAAGATCAGGATATGTTCGGTTGGTTCCTCCGCCGGGAAACCCCGGAAGACCCTGACTTGCAAAAAATTGTGCAGATCATTCGTGACTCAAGATCCCGTCCCGGTTGAGATAGAACTTTATCGTTCGTTGCTGCTGCTGATCTGGATTCTATCCATTCACAGTCTTGCTGCATGCCTCCTTATTGGCTCGGCAATACCTCTATGGCTGAAGGTTTTAACGATCATCTCGATATTAGTGGGTGGCGCACACGCTTGTCTTATGTGGTACAGACAGCCGGTCAAGCGACTGAGCTGGACAAGCGGCCATTGGCAATTGATCTATGCCGGTCAGCGAGAGGATGTTGCCTTGCAGCATTTTTTTATACTGGGCAGACTATTACTACTTCGGTTTCACGGCTCCAGAAGGCGTCATTCTGTTCTGGTATTGCCTGACAGCACCTCGCCAGCGAACCTGCGCAGGATTCGTGTAACGCTACAGTTGGGTTAGGTCAACGTTTGCTGACGATGAAGTTTTGCCCGGCGAAATTGATTGGCACCATGATGGTGTCTTTGGCGACTGTGGACAGGTCCGGGTAATCCAGTGTGTAATGCAGGCCGCGACTCTCTTTGCGTTGCTCTGCAGAACGAATGATAAGCTCTGCCACTAACACCAGATTGCGCAGCTCCAGCAAATCCCGGCTGATTTTATAGTTGCTGTAATATTCGTGAATTTCTTTTTGCAGCAGTTTAACCCTGTGATGAGCCCTGGCCAGTCGTTTCCGGGTTCTGACAATGCCTACGTAATCCCACATAAAGCGGCGCAACTCATCCCAGTTATGCGCGATAACAACATCTTCATCTGAATGGGTAACACGACTTTCATCCCAGGGTCTCGCCTTATCCGGTTCCGGAATCGACTCAATACTTTCGCGAATGGCGCTGGCAGCTGAATGCCCATAAACCACACACTCAACCAACGAATTGCTGGCCATGCGGTTCGCGCCATGCAAGCCCGTAAAAGCTGTCTCACCAATCGCGTATAAATTCCAAAGATCGGTCTGACCCTTTTGGTTTACCACGATACCACCACAGGTATAGTGAGCGGCGGGAACCACGGGAATGGCTTCTTTTGTGATGTCGATTCCATACTTCAGGCACTGAGCCATAACCGTGGGAAAGTGGTTTTTCAGAAACTCTTTCGGCCGATGTGATATGTCCAGATAGACACAATCGATGCCCAGCCGCTTCATTTCAAAGTCAATGGCTCTGGCAACAATATCCCTGGGTGCCAATTCCGCCTTCGGATGGAACTTGTCCATAAACCGCGCACCATTGGCCAGCGTCAGGTAAGCGCCTTCTCCACGCAGGGCTTCAGTGACCAGAAAAGCCTTGGCGTTGGGGTGATAGAGACAGGTGGGATGAAACTGGTTGAATTCCATGTTGGCTACCCGACAACCGCGACGCCAAGCTACAGCAATGCCGTCGCCGGTGGCACCGTCGGGGTTGGTGGAGTAAAGGTAAGCCTTACTGGCACCACCAGTTGCCAATACAACAGCTTTTGCCTGAAAAACACGGACACAGTCCTGTTCGTTATCCAGCACATAAGCTCCCGTACATCTCATGCGGCTGGAACCTCTGTCGGCCTGAGTGATCAGGTCAACAACCACATGGCTGGGAAAAACCTGAATATTGGGATGCTGAAGCACTCTGTCTGCCAAAGAAGATGAAACCTCCTTTCCCGTGGCATCGGCAGTATGCAAAATTCGACGGTGACTGTGGCCACCTTCCCGTGTCAGATGATAATCAACGTTGTCCTCATTGCGGGTGAACTGAACGCCTTGCTTGACTAGCCAGCGGATGGCATCAGGCCCGTTCTCAACGGTGAATCTCACCGCATCTTCATGACACAGCCCGGCGCCAGCTTCCAGGGTATCTTCAACGTGGGATTCAATAGAGTCTTCAGTATCAAAAACAGCGGCGATGCCTCCCTGTGCATACCAGGTAGATCCCGACTGAATGGCACTTTTGCTGATCAGCGCAATTTGATATTTATCAGCCAGTTCAAGCGCCACAGTCATCCCTGCAGCGCCACTGCCAATCACCAATACATCATGACAATGGGGGGTTTTCATTAACTGCCTAAAGTCCTCGAAACCAATGTGGAGCATGATAGTATAGCGGGCCAAAAATAAATACAGACCCGGAAATCATCCCTTTACCCGGCGGGTTTGTTGTAATTGAATGCCCTGAGACGCAATCACTACGAAGCGATTCGGGGACAATCGGAGCGACTATGGATAACGAGCAGGCAAAAGATACTGACAAGCTACTCGTCGCTCGTGTTCAAAAAGGCGATAAACGTGCTTTTGACTTGCTGGTGATGAAATACCAGTACAAAGTCCATGCGATTGTCAGTCGCTATGTCAAAGATTTTGATGAGGTTAACGATGTTGTGCAGGAGGCCTTTATCAAGGCTTATCGGGCATTGGCCAAATTTCGTGGTGAAAGTGCTTTTTATACCTGGCTGTATCGTATCGCCGTCAATACGGCAAAGAATTATCTCGTCGCTCGGAATCGGCGCCCACCTGCCAGTGATGTCGATGCTGAGGAGGCCGCTTTTTATGAGGGCAGCGAAAAACTCCGCGACATTGACTCGCCTGAAAACCTTCTCTACAGGGATGAGCTGGAGGCCGTGGTAGATTTGGCCATAAAAAATCTTCCGGAAGATTTGCGTACTGCGGTAACTTTAAGAGAGTTTGAGGGTCTCAGTTATGAGGAGATCGCAGAGATAATGGGGTGTCCGGTAGGGACTGTAAGGTCGCGCATTTTTCGTGCCAGGGAAGCCATAGATGAAAAAATTCGGTTACTTGAAGGCTGACGTCCCATATCAATGAACTTTTTCAGCCAACGAGCTGTCGTATATGGAATTATTTGATCAATAGCTGCATTGAGTACCATTGTCTGTATTGATGATGAATTAAAAACGGGTTTTACGACCACGGCATACCGTGGCATGGTCACTAATAGTTAGTTTCGAGGTAGTTTCTTATGACCGCTAGCACTGATCGCGAGAAAGAGTCCCTGTCAGCATTAATGGATGGTCAGGCAGGCGAGCTTGAGGTCCGTCGGGTTCTGAAAAGTATTTCCGATAATGATCAATCTCGTGACACTTGGCGTCGCTATCAGATGGCGGCGGCTGCCATGAGAAGGGATCTTCCGGAGCAGGTCGTTGACTACTCTGCCAGCATAAGTGCGGCTCTGGAAAATGAAAAAGCCCTACAGGTAAACACACTTTCTGCCCGCATGCTTAAGCCTCTCGGTCGTTTTGCAATTGCCGCCTCAGTGGCCACTGTTGCCATCATTGGTTTTCAACAGTACAACATGCCGGCTACCAATCAACCTGCTGTTGCATCGGCCAAAACTGTTGACAGCAAGTTCTCTCCAGCCCAACTTAGAACCTCTGCCGATTTCGGAATACCTTCTGTCACAGCCCGGACAGTCAGCGTCAACAACAATGCTGAGAGTTACCGGGCCAGTCAGGCGCAGCCGGTCATTGTGGTCGATCAAGCCACCGAACCTGAAGTCACTCGCGAGCAGGTGCAGGCTTACCTCAATAGCTTAATGATTGAGCATACCGGCCACGCGGCAATGAATACCAATCAGGGCATGCTGCCATTTGCTCGCATGCCCACTACGCATGATCAGTAATTCACTGGGAATTATGTCAATTCCCAGATCTTTTGTGGCTATATGCCTATTTCTCATTGTTGCGCCATATGGGGTGATCGCGGAGACTTTCTCTCCAACTACCATTCTTGCCAAAATGGCGGATGCCAACCGAACGCTCGACTACAGTGGGATATTTACCTACGAACACGGCGGCATACTCAGGACGATCAAGGTTTTTCACTCTGTGAGGGATGGTCAGGAGTTTGAGCGCCTATTTTTATTGAGTGGACCGAAAAAGGAAGTCACTCGTCAAAGTGGCGAACGTCGATGCGAGCGACTCGGAGATCTTATGCTCAAGAGTTCTGTTGCAGCCGCCGCCTCTGTACCGAAAGACCACCTCGAAAAACTCTACCATGTACAGCCCAAGGCCAAAGATAGAATAGCCGGTCGTGAGACGCTAATCGTTCATGTAATCCCAAAAGATAGCTACCGCTATGGATACATATTGGGGATTGATCAGGAGACGGGGTTATTACTCCAGTCCATGCTGATTGGTGACAACAATCGCGTCCTGGAAAGATTTCAATTTGCAGATGTTGAAATTGGAAAATCAATTGACGAGGCATCACTGGATTCCTCTGAGCCGGAAGTGCACCGAGTTTCGTCGAAAGTTTCTACCTGCCTGAACAATGTGGAGTCATCGGCAGCCCAGTCAAATTGGCAGCAATCCTGGCTTCCGCCGGGTTTCGGTTTGGCGGGTTACCTGAAATCTGGTGACTCTGGCCGAGAGACACTGATCTACACTGATGGGTTGGCAATTTTTTCAGTGTTTATCGATAGCAGTGAAACCGTCGACATACCTAAAATGCAAGCCCAACGGGGTGCGACTGTGGCCTACCTCACCAAGGCCAAAATCAGCCAGCAAGACTTTCTGATTTCAGTGGTTGGCGAAATACCGGTCGAAACCGCCAGAGCCGTTGCACATGCGGTAATACCTGTTCAACATAACTACCAATAACGATGATAGGTGTATCTGTTTCATCATAGCGCAGACACTCTTTGGCAAAATTCATGGCATTGCAGGCATTGAACTGAAGTGATTGAAGAGCGGGGCAGGATCACCACCGTGGAGTCAGACGGTTTCTGGGTCGAGACGATTCAACGTTCGGCGTGCCAGGTATGCGTGGCTGAAAAGGGTTGTGGTCAGAAGCTTCTCCATCGGCTTTCCGGTAAAACCGCACTGATCAGAGTATTGCCCGGTAACTGCGACATGCAATTACTTAAAGCTCATGATCAGGTAGTGATCGGGATTCCCGAAGATGTTGTTGTTAAAGGTACACTTCTGGTCTACCTTTTTCCATTGCTGACAATGATAGGGGCTATCTCTATTGGCACCCTGATCTCTTCCAATGACGCCATCGTTCTGACAAGTGCCTTGATCGGCTTCATTCTGGGTGGAGTTCTTGTCAGGCTGCATTCCTGGCTTAATAAAAATAATCATCGAGTCCACCCCGTATTGCTGGAGAGGCTGGTTCCATCCAGTGAGCATCGGGTTCTGTCTGAGTAGTCTCTGCCTCCAGACCTACCTTCTGTGGTCATATGGCAAGGATGGAATATATAAAAGGGTGACTCGTCTATAAAAAGGATGCACATATGTTTAAGTGGTTTTCTTTGGTGGCATTGCTCTTTGTAGTTATAGCACTGAATGTCAGTCAATCTAATCGGCAGGGTTTGCCAAATTTTAATCAATTAATTCAAACCTCATCCCCCGCGGTCGTGAAAATTGATTCCGTTCAAAAAATCATTGGGACAGGAATGACCCAGATGAACGAACGAAATATTCCTGATATGTTCCGTGAGCCCCATGAAGGCAGTAGAGCGGGAGAGGCGCATGCAACCGGTTCCGGCTTTATCATTTCCGGTGACGGTTACGTTCTCACTAATGAACATGTGGTCGAAAATGCCCATGAGGTGATCATTAGATTAATAGACCGCCGCGAGTTTGAAGCAAAGGTTATCGGCATTGACCATCGCTCGGACTTGGCATTACTCAAGATTGATGCTCAGGACCTCCCAAAAATCAATTTTGCTGATCCCGACAAGGTCAAAGTGGGTGATTGGGCCCTGGCAATAGGCTCGCCATTCGGTCTTGATTATTCGGTGAGCGCCGGGATTATCAGCGCAATTGGGCGTAGCATACCTACCGAAAATGGCGATAACTATGTGCCGTTTATTCAAAGTGACGTTGCTATCAACCCAGGCAATTCCGGTGGCCCCTTGCTGAACCTGGATGGTGAGGTCGTGGGTATAAACTCTCAGATATTTACCCACTCCGGTGGATCGATAGGCCTGTCTTTTGCTGTACCTGCAGGTGTCGCTGTAGATGTTGTGTCACAGCTCAAATCAAAGGGGCGTGTTGATCGTGGCTGGCTTGGTGTCTACGTTCAGGAGGTCGACAAGTCTCTGGCCCGATCATCGGGGCTGACAAAAACGCAGGGGGCACATGTTGCCCAGGTCGAAACTGGAAGTCCGGCAGATGTTGCCGGCATTCGGGCCGGCGATATTATTCTGTACTTTGATAATGAAGAAATTATCGAATCAGGGGATCTGCCCCATGTGGTTGGTTTATTGTCGCCTGGCAGCCAAATCAAGGCTCAACTGATCCGGGGAAAGAAAAAGAAAACGCTTGATGTGATCGTCGGCACTTTGCCGGACGGACTGAACCCCTGACCTACTGCTATCTACCCATTCCATATTCGAGAAAATCAAAAATAAGTTTCTGGAATCCCATACTTTTTGCAGAGCGTTTAGCTGTTTGGCGTGGTACTCATAGCGTCCGCACAGCAAATACGCTAGACTGCAGGGCCTAAAATTAACCCCCCCAGCCCGACCGGCTGCAAACTGATTGAATCGCTGTGTCCGACCTTAGTTATATCCGAAACTTCTCTATTATCGCGCACATCGATCATGGGAAATCCACCATTGCTGACCGCTTTATTCAAATTTGCGGTGGGCTTTCTTCCCGTGAAATGGCTGAGCAGGTTCTCGACTCGATGGATATCGAGCGAGAGCGCGGTATAACAATCAAGGCACAGAGCGTGACACTTGATTATCGCGCCAGAGATGGCAAAACCTATCAGCTCAACTTCATTGATACCCCCGGCCATGTGGATTTCTCCTATGAAGTGTCGCGATCACTGGCGGCCTGTGAAGGTGCTTTATTGGTAGTGGATGCAGGGCAGGGTGTTGAGGCCCAGTCTGTTGCCAACTGCTACACCGCCATTGCTCAGGGCCTCGAAGTCATTCCTGTTCTGAATAAAATGGATTTACCCCAGGCAGAACCCGAGAAGGTCATTGCCGAGATAGAGGATATCATCGGTATTGATGCCCATGATGCCGTGCGTTGCAGCGCAAAAACCGGGCTCGGTATAGAGGACATACTGGAACAGCTTGTGGCTAAAGTGCCAGCTCCGGTAGGTGATCTGGATGCACCCTTACAGGCGCTTATCATCGACTCCTGGTTTGACAATTACCTCGGCGTCGTTTCCCTGGTGCGGGTGACCCAAGGTACCCTAAAAGCGAAAGACAAAGTGATTACCAAATCCATCGGTAAAGCACATGTGGTAGATAATATCGGCGTTTTTACTCCCAAGCGAAAAGATACCGGCATTCTAAGAGCTGGTGAAGTCGGTTTCGTCGTTGCAGGAATTAAGGATATTCATGGTGCGCCAGTAGGCGACACATTTACTCACAGCCATACCCCCGATACTCCTGCACTACCTGGCTTTCAACGTGTCAAGCCGCAGGTGTATGCCGGCATGTTCCCGATTAGTTCAGATGATTTTGAAGACTTTCGTGAGGCACTGGCCAAACTCACGCTGAATGACGCTTCATTGTTTTATGAACCGGAAAGCTCTGATGCGTTGGGTTTTGGATTCCGCTGTGGTTTCCTCGGCATGCTGCATATGGAGATCATTCAGGAGCGTCTGGAACGGGAATACAATCTCGACCTTATCACGACTGCACCAACGGTTGTTTATGAAATAGTAAAAACAGATGGTGCGATCCTACACATATCTAATCCCTCCGACCTACCCGATCCGGCCAGTATAGAAGAAATGCGGGAACCCCTTTGTGAAGCGAATATTCTGGTTCCAAAGGATTATCTGGGCAACGTTATTACACTTTGCGAGCAAAAACGTGGTACTCAAAAAAGCATGGTGTTTGCCACCAGTCAGGTATCACTTACCTATGAACTGCCCATGAGCGAAGTTGTCATGGATTTCTTCGACCGCCTAAAATCGGTCAGTCGGGGGTTTGCATCACTGGACTACGCATTTACACGTTTTCAGACAGCCCCTTTGGTGAGACTGGATGTCCTGATTAATGGCGAAAAAGTAGATGCGCTGGCCTCGATTATTCATCGCCAACACTCACAGTACAAAGGTCGTCAACTGACAGAAAAAATGAAAGAGTTGATTCCACGCCAGATGTTTGATGTGGCTATCCAGGCGGCTGTTGGTGGTCATGTGATTGCCCGGACTACAGTAAAAGCCCTGAGAAAAAATGTCACTGCAAAATGTTATGGTGGCGACATGACTAGGAAGAAGAAGCTACTTGAGAAACAGAAAGAGGGTAAAAAACGGATGAAGCAGGTGGGCAGTGTGGAAATCCCTCAGGAAGCGTTCCTGGCTGTACTTAAAACGGACAGTTGAGAGTTCTAAATGGATATTAATTTTCCGCTAATCTTATTGTTTCTGGTGATGATTTCCGGCGTAATATGGTTTTCTGATCGTTTTATACTTTCTAAAAAACGTGGCGAGGATGAACCAGTTCCGGGATGGATTGAGTACAGCGGTTCTTTTTTTCCCGTTTTGCTACTGGTTTTTGTGCTTCGTTCATTTCTCTTTGAACCGTTCCAGATCCCTTCCGGATCAATGATACCAACCTTGAAAGTTGGTGATTTTATTCTGGTAAACAAGTTTACCTATGGCCTCAGGCTGCCTGTGATTGGGACCAAAATCGTTCCGATTAATGAGCCGAAGCGAGGGGATGTGATGGTCTTTTTCCCACCCAATGATGACCGCTATTTCATCAAAAGAGTCATTGGCCTCCCGGGGGATGAAATTCGATTACGGAACAATATGTTATATATAAATGGCTTATTGGCTGAACAGACACCATTGCCCGACGCTGCGGAAGACTCCAGATTAGAACTGATTACTGAGAATCTGAACGGCGTCGTTCATACCGTACAAAAAAATAAAGTGGCGGGGCCACTGGGCAAAAACTACGCCTTGGTTGTTCCTGAGAATCATTACTTCATGATGGGCGATAATCGTGACAATAGTAGTGATAGCCGGGTATGGGGTCCGGTACCGGAAGAGAATATTGTTGGCAAGGCCGTATTAATCTGGATGCATTGGGAATCATTTGGCGAGTTGCCAAGCTTCGACCGGGCCGGGACAATCAACTAATATCAACAGGTAGACACCTGGAGCCAATGCTATGAAACATACTAATCAACAGGGTATTACTGTGCTTGGTGGCCTCCTGTCGCTGGCGATAGCAGGTTTTTTTATCACCGCAGCATTAAAAATCGGACCACTGTATCTCGATAACTCTTTTGTCAAAGCGGCCATAGATTCCTTGGCGGAAGAGAATATCCATAATATGAGTGATGCCGAAGTCCGCAGAAAGCTTTTAACCCATTTTGATATCAACAATGTACGCGATATCGACACAAAGCTGGTCAAGATTAAGCGTGAACAGACGCATACGAAGGTCAGCCTCAATTATGAAAAAAGAATTAATTTCATGGGAAATCTGGATGTGGTGGTACGCTTTGAAAACACCTATGACAGTGCCAGATAATCAGATCACTGGCAGAATCCGGGCGTGAAAGAATCAAAAAAACGGCTACTTGATCGTATTGATTATCCATTCAGGGATACCAGTCTGTTCGATTTGGCCCTTACCCATCGCAGCCATGGTTCGGTCAACAACGAACGTCTGGAGTTTCTCGGTGATGCAGCGCTGAATTTTATTATTGGTCATGCTGTTTACGAACGTCTTCCCCAGGTCAAAGAAGGGGACTTGAGTCGCTATCGTGCCAATCTTGTCAAGGGTGCCACACTCACTGAAATAGCCAGGGAGCTGGAAATAGGTCAATGTCTGAATCTGGGCGCCGGCGAGCTGAAAAGTGGCGGCCACCGACGGGCATCTATATTGGCAGATACAGTTGAGGCCATCATCGGAGCAGTGTATCTGGACGGCGGTATGGCTGCCTGCGAGAAGGTGGTCATGGGATTATTCAGCGGACGTCTTGCCAACCTGTCAGAAAACACGCTCAGAGACCCGAAAACCCAGTTACAGGAATTCATGCAGGCCCGAGGGAGACCTTTGCCCAATTATGAGGTGGTCTCCGTGACCGGCGAAGCGCACAGTCAGTACTTTACTGTAGAGTGCAAAGTTGATGGCCTTAATACCCCCGCCCTCGGCGAAGGCAGCAGCCGCCGTACGGCCGAAAAAAAAGCAGCTGAAAACGCATTAGCCGGACTAATCAAGTGACTGAAATAGAATCTATCAAGCGGTGCGGATACGTGGCCATCGTCGGGCGACCAAATGTTGGAAAGTCCACATTGCTGAATCACTTATTGGGTCAAAAAATAAGTATTACCTCACGCAAACCGCAGACGACTCGACAAAATATGCTTGGCATAAAGACAGAAGGTGACTCGCAACTGGTTTTTGTCGATACCCCAGGGCTACACGACAACCAGAGCAAAGCGATTAACCGGTCCATGAAATCAGCTGCTGAAAGTGCAATTCGTGATGTTGATGTTATTGTTTTCGTTGTCGATCGCGCCATATGGACAGAAGCTGACGAAAAGGTTGCGCAGGAAGTAATGAAAAGTAATACGCCAGTCATTATTGCCCTGAACAAGCTGGACAGGCTGGAGAACAAAGCGGTTTTATTGCCTCATCTGCGAATGTTAACCGAGCGCTTCCCCGAAGCACGGTTGATCCCGGTTTCAGCCCTGCAGGGACAGCAATTAGCCCAACTTGAACGGGCCATTCTTCAGCATATTCCGGAAGGTGTTCATTTCTTTCCCGACGACCAGATTACAGATCGCAGTCAACGCTACATGGTCGCTGAAATTATCCGGGAAAAGATCACTCGCCAACTGGGAGCCGAGCTTCCCTATGAGGTGGCCGTGGAGGTTGAGGAATTCAAACCCTCTGAAAAAATCTGTCATATTAGTGCGCTGATTCTTGTCGAGCGGGATGGTCAGAAGAAAATCATTATCGGTGAAAAAGGCAGCAGATTGAAAAAAATCGGCCAGCAGGCTCGTCTCGATATGGAGCGTATGCTGGAATCAAAGGTCATGCTCAACCTTTGGGTAAAAGTGCGTAGGGGATGGTCGGATGATGACCGGGCACTGCGCAGCCTCGGCTATGACGATTAACCGGTATACTCCTGAGCCGGGGTTCTTCACCATCAACGTTAGAATTGACAATATGTCGAAGAGTGGCAGTGATACTATCCGACAAACTGCTACAGCCTGTATCATCGAGATATGACCAATTTGCGTGTCGACTCAGAGCCAGCTTTTGTTCTCCATACACGACCCTATCGGGAGACCAGCCAGCTGGTAGACTTGTTTTCCCGTCATTACGGTCGCCTGCGCGTGGTCGCCAGAGGATTCCGGCGGCCAAAAAATGGTAGTCGGATACTTGCCCCGTTTACACCGCTACTGGTGGGATGGAGCGGAAAATCAGAACTGAAAACCCTGGTCAGTGCGGAGCACTCCGGGCGTTCATTGATGCTCTCGGGCGAACGTCTGTACAGCGGCTTTTATCTCAATGAACTGCTGATACGGCTACTTGTTGAACATGATCCTCAGCAGTATCTGTTTGACCACTACCTCAATATCATGACAAGTCTTGCCGATGGCGAACCGATTGAACCAGCTCTGCGGCTTTTCGAGCGCAACTTGCTGGACGAGGCTGGCTACGGATTAATGATCGATACCGATATCGTATCCGGCCATCCGGTATTGCCGGATCAGTGGTACTGGTTGGATCCATCTACTGGGTTTTCCCTCTGCCAGCCATCGGAGCAGGATAAAACGTCACCTTACCTGTTTTGGGGTGAAGTGTTATTGGCTATCAGCAATGGTGACTATCAACACCTTGACAACGCCAAAGCAGCCAAGCGACTGATGCGACTGGCTATTCAGGAGCATCTTGGGAACAAACCCCTGCGAAGTCGTGAACTGTTTAACCTTCAAATGACCAACAGGGCTAAAACCTCGTGATTGTTGCCATAGGCACAGACATTGTTCAGGTGAGCAGAATCAGCGAGGCGCTGACCCGTCACGGTCGTGACTTTGCCAGGCGGATACTTTGTCCCCGCGAGCTTGCCCTGTTCGATAGCAAATCTAATCCGGCTGCCTATCTTGCCAAACGCTTTGCCGCCAAAGAGGCGTTGAGCAAAGCCCTGGGTACGGGTATTGGCAAAGTGTCCTGGCAAGAAATGGAAACTATCAACGACCCCGCTGGCGCACCCGCAATCCTGCTCACTGGCAATGCCAAAAAATATTTGCTCAAACTGGGTGCCAATAATGTGCTGCTCAGTTTATCCGATGAACGTGATTTTGCGGTCGCCTTTGTGGTCCTCACTCAAACGCAACCGCCATAAGCTCTCGTGCGAATCGCTCGACATAACAATTTGGGTCGCGTTTATATGCAAACAATCTTGATCTATAGTCTGTTCCGCCAAGACAAGCAGACCATGGGTGGCTAAAATAACAGCCTGTTTAGTGAATATTGAATTCTTCTTGCCGGAAAACTGATGATCTATCCAACCATTGAATCCTGTATTGGTGAAACTCCGCTGGTTAGGCTACAACGACTTCCGGGAGACACCAGTAACGTTATTCTGGTAAAGCTGGAAGGCAATAATCCCGCTGGATCCGTAAAAGACCGGCCCGCAATCAGCATGATCCAGCATGCCGAAGCGAGAGGGGAGATCAAACCAGGCGATACGCTTATCGAAGCAACGTCGGGCAATACCGGTATCGCACTGGCCATGGCCGCAGCCATCAAGAGTTACCGGATGATCCTGATTATGCCGGAGAACAGCACTGAAGAGCGCAAAGCGGCCATGCAGGCTTATGGGGCGGAGCTTATCCTGGTCAGCCGGGAACAGAGCATGGAGGGTGCCAGAGATCTTGCAAAAGCCATGGAGCAGCAGGGCAAGGGAATCGTCCTGGACCAATTTGCCAACAGTGATAATCCACTGGCTCATTATGAGCATACCGGCCCTGAAATCTGGCGACAGAGTGGCGGAAAGGTTACTCATTTCATCAGCTCCATGGGCACTACCGGCACCATTATGGGTGTTTCCCGCTACCTTAAAGAGAAAAACCTCGATATTCAGATTATTGGTTTACAACCAGAGGAAGGGGCGAGTATTCCCGGTATTCGACGTTGGCCACAGGCCTATCTACCAACTATATTCGAGAGTGCGCGTGTCGATCGTGTGATGGATATAGGGCAACAGGAGGCGGAGGACTGCATGCGGGCACTTGCGCGGCAAGAGGGCATATTTTGTGGTGTTTCCTCGGGCGGTGCTGTGGCCTCTGCACTGCGGTTATCCCGTGAAGTAGAGCATGCAGTAATCGTGGCGATTATCTGCGATCGCGGTGATCGCTATCTTTCATCGGGACTTTATCAGGAAGATCAAAAACTGTAGTTTGCAGGCTGACACCGCTGCATGGCCTTATACAACATGCGCAATTGCTGGAAAGGTCAACGTTAGTCAAGACAGCTATTCCTCCAGTTGAAGACGCCTTCTGGCCTGGCATACAAATCATTCAGACGAGAGCTGTTTATGGTACAGGTCAGAAACCATCACCCCGTTCAGGAGCAGGGGGCGGTTAAAATAGACTGCTGGGTCGACGATCTTCTCCGCGACAAAGCCTTCGCCGAAGCAGGTGCCAGGGATATCCTGATCACTGCCTGTGAATTGGCGCGCGATGCGGAAGAAAAATCAGGCAGCGAACGCTGGACACCTACTGTCAGCAGTTTCAGAACCGGCCTCGAAATGGCCGAAATTCTCACTGAACTCCACCTTCATGATATTGCCAGTTTGGTTGCTGCCATTTTATACCGGGTTGTAAGAGAAGGGCGCCTTCCCATCGCAACGGTTAGAAATCGCTTCGGTGACCCAATCGCTTCTCTCATTGAAAGCGTCCTGAAAATGGCGGTTATCAGCACCATGCGTGCTGACAGCGAAGGTGCCGTGTTTGGTCACACGGCGACCCAGCAGGCATCGAAAATTCGGGAAATGCTGGTTTCTATTATCGATGATGTACGTGTGGCCTTGATTAAACTTGCAGAGCGCACCTGTGCTATCCGGGCACTGAAAACAGCCACCGATGAAAAACGTCAGCGCGTTGCTCGTGAAATTTTTGATGTTTATGCACCCTTAGCGCACAGACTCGGCATTGGCCAACTCAAATGGGAGTTGGAAGATCTGGCATTTCGCTATCTGGAACCAAAAGAGTATAAGCAGATCGCACGATTGCTCGATGAACGTCGTATGGATCGTCAACACTACATCAACCAGATGATCGATACACTCCATTCAGAGCTGGAAAAGGCAGGCATCAAGGCACAAATCGCTGGCCGTGCAAAGCATATATACAGCATCTGGAAAAAAATGCAGCGCAAGGATGTTGGCTTTTCGCAAATTTATGACATTCGTGCAGTGCGAGTCCTCGTGCCTGCGGTAGCGGACTGTTACACCGTACTGGGTATCGTGCACGGTCATTGGCGCAATATTCCCAATGAGTTCGATGATTATATTGCTTTCCCCAAGGAAAATGGCTATCGATCCCTGCACACAGCCGTAATTGGTCCCGGGGGCAAAGTGCTGGAAATTCAGATTCGGACCCATGAAATGGATGATGAAGCTGAATTGGGCGTCTGTTCTCACTGGCGTTATAAAGGCACCGATACCAGGACGACCAACCGCAGCTACGAAGAAAAAATCGCCTGGCTGAGGCAGGTTCTGGAATGGCACGAGGAAATCGAGGAAGACCATGTTAAGGAGCTGATCAATCGGGACAGCACAACCGATCGGATATACGTGTTTACACCGGAAGGACATGTGGTCGATTTACCGGCCGAATCCTCTCCACTGGATTTTGCCTATCGCATTCACACCTCGATTGGCCACCGCTGCCGGGGCGCCAAGGTAAACGGCAAGATCGTCCCTTTGAACGCGTCATTGCGCACCGCTGACCAGGTAACCATTCTTACGGGCAGACAGGAATCCCCCAGTCGTGACTGGTTGTCGCCAGCACTGGGCTATATCCACTCTGCCCAGGCTCGGTCCAAGATACAGCAATGGTTCAGAAAACAGGATCATGAAAAAAATGCGCAGGCCGGCAAATCCATGCTTGATAGAGAGCTTCGTCAATTAAATATCAAACAAGTAAATCTGCAATCGATTGCCGAAAAATTCAATAAGCATGGAGAGGATGGGCTCTACGCCGCTATCGGAGCGGGAGACACCAGTGTCACTCAGGTTGTGAATGCCATTCTGGCCATGCTTGACCTGAATAAAAAGCCAGAAAAACCTATTTTCATCACACCACCGAAAGCCAGTCGCTATCAGGAATCCGATATTTATATCTATGGTGTGGGTAACTTGCTGACTCACATTGCCGGTTGCTGTAAGCCTGTACCTGGCGACGAAATTGTCGGTTATATCACCAACAGCCGGGGTGTTTCAGTCCATCGCAAGGATTGCGGAAAAATTCTTCGCCTGCAAAATGTTGAACCGGAAAGAGTCATTGAGGTCACCTGGGGCGGAGAACCGAAAAAGGTTTATCCCGTGAAAATTGCAGTTGAGTCCTACGACAGGAGTGGCTTGTTACGTGATATCAGTGCCGTTCTGGATAAAGCAGGGCTTAATATTCTGGCCATGTCTTCGCGAAGCGATCAGGGCAGAAAAGGCGTTTCCGTCAGGATGGAAGTGACCCTGGAAGTCATGAATATTAATGAGTTGAGTAATGTCATGACCAAATTGAGACAAATCCCGAATGTTACTGGCCTGCAACGTATTGATGAGGGCTAATCTATGGCAGATACCACCTATACCATCGACAATTTATGCTATCTGATGGAGCGACTTCGCAGGGCGGAAACCGGCTGTCCCTGGGACCTGAAACAGACTTTTAAAACCTTGGCTCCCTATACACTGGAGGAAGCCTACGAAGTCATTGATGCCATAGAAAATGAGAATTACGGCCAGCTCAAAGAGGAATCAGGTGATTTGCTGTTCCAGGTCATTTTCTACGCCCAGTTGGGAAAAGAACAAAATCTGTTCGATTTTGAGGAGATCGTTTCACTATTGGTAAAAAAGCTCATCTCCCGTCATCCCCATGTTTTCCCTGAGGGTACTCTGACCAGTGAACGTCGACCGGGCCGAGCACAGCTCAATGAGCAATCCATCAAAGATAACTGGGAATCCATCAAACAAAGCGAGCGAAAAGAAAAAGGCCAGGCTTCAATCCTTGACGATATTCCTCTGGGTTTGCCAGCCTTGACTCGCGCAACAAAATTGCAAAAGAGGGCTGCCCGCCACGGTTTTGACTGGCCGGATATGCAGGGCGTTCTGGATAAGGTCCATGAAGAGACCCATGAGCTCAATGAGGCAATCACAGAGGGAGAAGTGGATGCCATTGAAGAAGAACTTGGCGATGTGTTATTTACAGTGGTCAACCTCTGCCGTCATCTGAAAGTTGACGCTGAAACCGCTCTGCGGAGATCATCGTTGAAATTTGAGCAGCGGATCAATCACATCGAGGAAAGCTTGCATCATCAGGGTAAAAAGATGGTCGATACACCCATGGAACAACTCGACGATTTGTGGGCAGAGGCCAAGTTTTCAGCTGTGTCCAAACACCCGTAAAAGCGCCGTCTAACTTGTGGTTGTGGTCGTTTCTGTGTAATGTTTGCGCCCTCAATTGCGAGTTTGGGTAATTGACTAATCACTCTAATAACTCAACCCCAGATAATCGGAGATCACGAATGCGAATTATTTTATTGGGCCCACCGGGTGCCGGTAAGGGTACACAAGCCAAATACATAACTGAAAAATTTGGGATCCCCCAAATATCCACGGGCGACATGTTGCGAGCAGCTGTAAAAGCGGGCACAGAACTCGGCCTGAAAGCTAAAGGTATCATGGCTTCTGGCGGACTGGTCTCCGATGACCTGATCATTGCATTGGTGAAAGAACGCATTCAAGAGCCCGATTGTGTAAATGGATTCCTGTTTGATGGATTCCCCAGAACAATCCCGCAGGCTGAGGCCTTGTTAAACGAAGGTGTGGCTATCGATAAAGTCATCGAAATTCACGTTGAAGACGAGGAGATTGTTTCACGCCTGAGTGGACGGCGTGTTCATGAAGGGTCTGGCCGTGTCTATCATGTGGCACATAATCCGCCGCAAAAAGAGGGGCTGGACGATATCACAGGTGAACCACTTGTACAGCGTGAAGATGATAAGGAAGACACTGTTCGCAACCGTCTTTCTGTCTACCACGAGCAGACTCAGCCTCTGGTGGGTTTCTATAAGGATCTGGCCAGGACGCAGCCGGAGAAAGCGCCTTCCTACGCGTGTGTCAACGGCGTTGGGAAGCTCCCTGAAGTTGAAGCACGCCTTGAAGCGGCGCTAGCCTGAGGCCGGCAACTGATACAGAATGGGCTCTTCATGAGCCCATTTTTTTGCCAATCAAAAGCCTGGAGTCCGATGAATAAAACGTCTGTCATTCTGGTTAACCTGGGTACCCCTAAAGAACCGACACCGGCTTCAATAGCTCGTTTTCTCAGAGCTTTTCTATCTGACCCTCGAGTGGTTGAAGTTCCCAGGTTGCTCTGGTGGTTTCTACTGAGGCTGGTAATTATCCCCTTGCGCGCCAAAAGAGTTGCCCATGCTTATCACGAGATATGGTGGGAAGAGGGCTCACCCTTGCGCGTTATCAGCGGCCGCCAGGTTGCCGACTTGCAGGAGGTCTTGACGGACCGCTACGGCGAAGAAGCACCTGTCGTTGCGGAGGCCATGACTTATGGAGAACCGGCGCTGGATGAAACCATCCAGCGTCTTGAAGAAAAAGGTATCGAGAAATTTTTAATCATCCCCATGTATCCCCAATACTCGGGATCGACCACGGGGGCGATCTACGACCAGGTGGCACAGATCATCCAGCAAAGCCGCAATGTTCCTGACATGAGCGTCATAAAGTCCTTTCACGATGATATTGGCTATATTCAGTCCATCGCCGAATCGATTAAAGCCCATTGGGCGGAGCATGGACGCAATGAAAAACTTTTGATGTCTTTCCATGGGATCCCTCAGGATTATGTCGATAAAGGTGATCCCTACAGCGAACATTGTCGGGCAACCGCTCATGCTATTGCCAGTGCTCTTGAGCTTGCATCTTCTGAATGGTCGATGAGTTTTCAGTCCAGATTTGGTCCAAAAAAATGGCTTCAGCCCTATACCGACGACAAGCTTAAGCAATGGCTTGAGGAGGGCATCAGGTCAGTGGACATTGTCAGTCCTGCATTTACTGCAGATTGTCTCGAAACCCTTGAAGAACTGAATATGAGCTACCGTGAACTATTTATTGAACAGGGGGGGGAGAAATATCATTACATTCCCTGCGTCAATAATGCGCCATTATTTATCAATGCGCTCGCCGAAATCACCGCGAAAAAACTGGTATTGAACCAATAAATTTCACAATTAATGTCTGACTTTATAATGAAAATAATAATTTCTCTGTTTTAAAGTGGAAATATTCTATATTTTGAATAAACTTTAACCATCTTCTGTGTTCCCAGTAAAACGTATCTCTTCCAATTTCAAGGAGAAACACAATGGCCAGAGCTCCTCAAAAGCGTACAGCCAAATCGCCCGAAAAAAAAACTGTACCTGTATCCACCAGGAAAACCACCCCTCCTGCAGTCAATAAAACAGCTGTTGCCCTGGAACGGATCGAGAGGGAAGTGAATGTACAAAAGAAAAAAGTTGCGGACGCCAAACAAAAGTTAATCGCTGCGAAAAGCAGGGCCACTGGAAATGCGACTAAAGCCTCTCAGGCGTTACTCAAAAAACGCGCCCAGGAGGTCAGAACACATGTCAGTAAACTGAACAACCTGGTATCAAAAAACACACTAGTGAAAGCTGAGCTCAGGGCTGCAAAAATTCTGTCTCAAGTCGCAGAGGCAGAAGAGAAAGCCAGAGCCCGTGTTCTCGCGGCAGAGAAAAAACTCGAACAGAAAACGGCCAACGATCTGGACAAGGCAGTGGCACGCTATAAACAATCCTGGCTTAAAAAACGTACCAGTGCTATTGCCAGGCAAGTCAGGAGAGTTGAAAAGAATGCACTGGCCAGAGTCAAAGCCATTGAAAAGCGGCTACACAAGCAGGCTACCGATGCCATCAAAAATGCCGAACAAAAAATCAATTCTCGCAAGCAGAATGTCACAAAAACGGTTTCTACACGCGGCCCCGGTCGCCCACCAAAGAGCTCGGCAGCCACAAAGACACCGGCAGTAAAGTCAACCGCTCGCAATGCAAAAGCCAGCCCAACAAAATCCAGGCGAGGTCCAGGTCGCCCGCAGCCAATGCCGCAAACAAGGCAAAAACTCCCGGCAGAAAGCCCGCTGCGAAAGGGCCCACTGTTGCCCAATCCCGGCGTTCAAAAACCTCGGCATCGGCAAAAAAACCAACTGCACGGGCGGCATCTACGGCAAAGAAAAGTACGGCTGTGCCCACCAGCTCACCGGCAACTAACAAACCGGACACGTCGGCCGATTAGTTACTCATCCCTGACGGTCTAACCCGCCCCCAATCAAACTCCGCTCTTCAAACCAAACAGGTTACAATCCCCCCGCTTTAAAGGGGGATTGTTTGCTGTGAAAAAGGTCTTGGCCATTGATACGACGACTCAGGCATGTTCTGTAGCGCTGTCGCTAGGGGATAGTGTATACGGTCGTTTTCAGCTTGCGAGCCGTGAACACACCCGCTTGTTGTTACCCATGGTAAATGACCTTCTGTCAGAGGCGGGAGTAAAGTTAACTGAGCTCGATGCGCTCGCATTTACCTGCGGGCCCGGCTCATTCACGGGCATTCGGATTGGCTTCAGTGTCATACAGGGTCTGGCCCTTGGTGGTGACCTTCCTGTATTGCCTGTGTCCAGCCTGGAAACCTTGGCTCATACTGCCCGTAGAAAGCTATTTATAGAGGATAATTATCGGCTTTTGCCGATGTTTGACGCCCGAATGGATGAGGTTTACTGGTCGGCATTTGAATGGGATGGCGCCGAGTTAACTCGCCTGACGCCGGATAACCTTTCTCCTCCTGAAACAATAACACTCCCTCACAGTGAGTTGCCTCTGGCCGTGATGGGTGACGGCTGGCACTACGCCGAACGCATCAATTTCGATCCCACCATAGCGGCATCGGCGCTATTGCCCGATGCTCGGGATGTGCTGACTATTGCCATGCCGAAAATTGAGAACGGTGCTCTAATGGCTATAGATGAAGTGCAGCCGCTCTATCTCAGAGATAAGGTTTCCTGGCAAAAACGAAAACGACTACGTGAAAATAATCCTATAAGCGGAACAGGAATCTAGAAACGTGGATAATTTGCAGATTTTTTTTCTGGCTATTATTCAGGGGCTGACCGAATTTTTGCCCATTTCAAGCTCAGCTCATCTTATTTTGCCCTCAGCCATACTGGGCTGGACAGACCAGGGGTTGGCATTTGATGTCGCCGTCCATGTCGGCTCCCTGACCGCTGTACTCTGGTACTTTCGCCATGACGTTCAGCAGGTGGTGGTGCATTGGTGCCAGAGCGTGACTGGCGGCAAAGCTACGCCTGAGAGCCGATTGGGCTGGCTGCTTATTCTCGCAACTATTCCCGCTGGTCTGGCGGGATTGCTGCTGGGTGATTTTATTGAAAGCCAGCTGCGCTCAATTGCAGTGATTGCCACGACAACCATCCTGTTTGGTTTGCTCCTGGGAGTGTCTGATTTCTGGGGACGTCGCGTAAAAACGCTTCATCAAATCACCTGGCACTCAGCACTTCTCATCGGGTTGGCACAGGCATTGGCTTTGGTTCCCGGAACATCAAGATCAGGGATTACCATGACGGCTGCTCTGGCTCTGGGTTTTACGAGGGAGTCGGCCGCCCGCTTTTCTTTCCTGATGGCAATTCCCGTCATTATTCTCAGTGGTGGTTATAAGTGTGCTCAACTGATGCAACTTCCACAGGTTCCATGGAGTGATATTGTGCTCGGTGCAGTACTATCTTGCATGGCAGCCTACCTCTGTATCCGTGTATTTCTTATCTGGATCACCCGAATTGGGATGATGCCTTTTGTCATCTACCGATTATTATTGGGTGCTTTGCTGATTGCCATTCTTGTTAATAGCTAAAGCTCGTGGAGGCATCGCTTATGAAAAATATTGCTTTCATTGGTCTCGGCGTTATGGGTTTCCCGATGGCAGGCCATTTAAGCAGGGCTGGCTTTTCAGTTTGTGTTTATAACCGCACACAACAAAAAGCAGCTCAATGGCTGGAGGAGTACACCGGTTTTTCAGCACCAACTCCAGCAGCAGCTGTAAAAAAAGCCGATATTGTCTTTACCTGCGTCGGTAATGACGATTCTTTGCAGGAAGTTCTGCTGGGTGACTCGGGTGGTTTTAACGGGGCTTCTCGCGGGACAATCTTTGTTGATCACACCACTGTATCGGCTAAAGTCAGTCGAGAGCTCGCCAGGGAGGCCAGCAGACACAAAATGGCTTATCTGGATGCCCCGGTGTCCGGTGGACAGCAGGGGGCTGAGCGCGGTTCCCTGACAGTCATGGTCGGTGGGGAGAAAGCAGCTTTTCAGCAGGCAACACCAATTATCAATCATTATGCCAGCAAGGTGTCTCTGATGGGTCCCGTCGGGTCCGGACAGCTCTGTAAAATGGCGAATCAAATCTGTGTAGCGGGTGTTATTGAATCACTTGCCGAAGGGCTGTTTTTTGCCCGTCAGGCAGGGCTTGACCCCAGCCAGGTCATTCAGGTTATTTCCAGGGGGGCGGCACAATCCTGGCAAATGGAAAACCGCTATCAAACCATGTTGGCGGGTGAGTACAATCACGGTTTTGCAGTGGACTGGATGTGTAAAGATCTGGCTATTGTGTTGGAAGAAGCTCAGCGCAATGGTAGTAACCTTCCCGCCACGAAACTGATCAGTAAATTTTACCGGGAAGTCCAGTTAATGGGTGGCGGGCAATGGGACACATCGAGCCTGTTAGCCAGGCTCGAAAACGCAGAAAATGAGGTTAGTAGTTAGTCCATTATGAACAAGCAACCTTATAACCAGCAGTTGCTGGATTTTATTTATCAATCTCCAACGCCGTTTCACGCTGTCAAAAATATGCGCGAGATACTGGAAGCCGGCGGATTTACCCGGCTCCCTGAAGAAACTGATTGGGATATACAACCGGGTGGCCGCTACTACACCGTTCGCAACGGCTCGTCTCTTATCGCCTTTATCGCAGGACACCAGTCCGCTCTGGAGTCAGGGATACGCCTGGTGGGCGCCCACACGGACAGTCCCTGCCTTAAAGTGAAACCAAAACCGGAGCTGAACCGTCAGGGCTATTTTCAATTGGGTGTCGAAGTTTATGGTGGAGCGCTTCTCAATCCCTGGTTTGACCGTGATCTCAGTATAGCCGGGCGCCTGGTGTTCGATAGCGGAGAGGGCTCGTTAGACCAGACACTGATCGACCTGAAAAGACCTGTGGCAGTCATCCCTAGCCTCGCTATACACCTGGACCGGGATGCGAACAATGAGCGCAAGGTGAATCCACAAACGGATATTCCACCCCTGTTATTCAGGGATCCGGACAAATCGGTGACAGATTTCTTCAAATTCCTGGCAAAAGAACTCTCCTCATCGGGTGATTTACCGGAAAAAGCCAGAATTCTCGATCACGAACTTTACCTCTATGATTGTCAGAAGCCGGCCCTGACCGGTATGCAGAGTGAGTTTATCTCCGGCGCCAGGCTGGATAACCTGTTGAGTTGTTTTACTGGTGTCCAGGCGCTGCTGGAAGCTGGTGATCAGGTTTCCTGCATGCTGGTTTGTAATGACCACGAAGAGGTCGGCAGCACCTCCGCCTGCGGTGCAAACGGCCCGATGCTGCAGTCAGTGTTACAACGTCTTTACCCGGATCCGGGGTTGCTTACCCGAGTAATGCGCCAGTCATTACTGGTATCGGCAGACAACGCCCACGGCATTCACCCAAACTTCGCGGATCGTCACGACAGTAATCATGGGCCACGCTTAAACGAAGGGCCGGTCATCAAGATAAATGCCAACCAGCGTTATGCCACCAATAGCATCAGCGCCGCGATGTTTCGTCACCTCTGTGAAAAGGAGGGCGTGGCAGTGCAGACGTTTGTTAACCGGACTGATTTAAGCTGCGGAAGCACCATCGGGCCGATTACTGCTGCGATGATTGGCGTTCAAACACTGGATGTCGGTGTGCCTACGTTTGCGATGCACTCTATCCGCGAAATGGCTGGTGCGGATGACGCCTTCAATTTATACCGGGCACTAAGGGCATTCTATAACCATCAACCAACACTAATGATACAAGAAGCCTGAATACAGACTTTATTCAAGCTCTGAAATCCGTATGATGTGGACCACAATCGAGACTGGACCAAAGAACCTAATCATGAGTCAACATCGAGCTTCAGCCGTTGAAAAAAATACTATTTTAACGGGTATTACGACCACAGGAACGCCGCATCTGGGCAACTATGTGGGCGCAATTCGTCCAGCCATTGAGGCCAGCCAAAAACCTGACATCAATGCCTACTATTTTCTCGCGGATTATCACGCACTGATTAAATGCCAGGATCCCGCCATGGTCCACCAGTCGAGCAGAGAAATTGCTGCCACATGGTTGGCTCTAGGCCTCAATACTGACAATGTTGTATTTTATCGACAGTCAGACGTTCCCGAAATTACTCAGCTTATGTGGTTTCTGAGCTGTGTTGCCGCGAAGGGACTAATGAACCGTGCCCATGCCTACAAGGATTCTGTTCAAAAAAACCAGGAAGCTGGGGAGGACCAGGATTATGGTATTACCATGGGCCTTTTTTCCTATCCGGTACTCATGGCTGCCGATATCCTCATGTTCAACGCCACTAGGGTACCGGTGGGCCGGGATCAGATTCAGCATATTGAGATGGCCCGGGATATTGCACAGCGTTTTAACCATGTATACGGCGAGCACTTCACCTTGCCGGAAGCCGTAATCGATGACCATGTTGCTGTATTACAAGGGTTGGATGGGCGAAAAATGAGTAAAAGCTACGGCAATACTATTCCGCTGTTTCTGCCTGAAAAACAGCTCAGGAAACACATCAACAAAATCAAGACCAACCTGTTGGAACCCGGCGAGCCCAAAGACCCAGACACCTCCACTGTATTTCAAATCTGGCGGGCATTTGCCAGCAACGAGCAAACCGCCGCAATGCGTCGTGAATTTGAGAACGGTATCGCCTGGGGGGAAGCCAAAAAGCAACTGTTTGAGTTGATTGAAGCCGAGCTGCGAGAGCCACGGCAACGCTATTATGAACTACTCGAAAGCCCATCTCACATAGAGAACATGCTCAATGAAGGAGCAGAGAAAGCAAGAGCGGTAAGTGTCCCATTTATGGCTAAACTTAACCGGGCCGTCGGCCTACATTCTCTGTCCTGAAAGGTTTTAGTGCTCACCCTCGCTCAGTGTGCAACACCTTTCAAAACCTCAACCAACGCACTGGTCAGGAATGACAAATCGGTTTTGCTGATAATGTAAGGGGGCATGACATACACGAGCTTCCCGAAAGGTCGAACCCAAACACCCTTATCGACAAATTGTTTCTGAATGATCGGCAGGTTAACCGGATTCTTCATCTCAATGACACCGATACCCCCAAGTACGCGCACGTCTTTTACATGGTTATAATCTTTGGCTGGAGCCAGCTCTGCAGTCAACTGCTGCTCGATATTCATAACACGGGTCGACCAATCTGAAGTAAGTAGCAGTTCAATACTTGCATTGGCCACGGCACAAGCCAGAGGATTAGCCATAAATGTTGGGCCGTGCATAAATACGCCCGCTTCACCAAGACAAATACCATTGCTGACTTTCTCCGTACACAACGTAGCAGCGAGCGTCATGTAGCCGCCCGTCAGCGCTTTGCCCAGACACATGATATCCGGCGAGATCCCGGCCCATTCAGTGGCAAAAAGCTTTCCTGTGCGACCGAAACCCGTGGCTATTTCATCAATAATTAACAACACGCCATACTGATCACACAATTCACGAACACGCTTCAGAAACATCGGCGAATAAAAACGCATGCCCCCCGCACCCTGAACCACAGGTTCCAGTATTACGGCAGCGATTTCATCGGCATGAGCGCTGATAGTTTGTTTGAAGTCGAGGATGAAATCCTCATTCCAGGCAGCATCAAAGCCGCAACGGGGAGATTCTGAAAAAAACTGGGGTGTCAGAACGTCGCGAAACAGGTGGTGCATACCTGTAACTGGATCACATACGGACATGGCGCCGAAGGTATCACCGTGATAACCACGTTTAAGACTCAAGAAACGCGATTTATCTTTTTCTCCCCGTGACTGCCAATATTGGAGAGCCATTTTCATGCCTACCTCTATACTGACAGACCCTGAGTCCGATAAAAAAACCTTGTCCAGTCCGGCCGGGGTGATCTCGGTTAATGTCTGTGCGAGCTTCGCTGCTGGCTCGTGGGTAATACCACCAAACATTACGTGGGACATTTTACTGATCTGGGCGGTTATAGCTGCATTAAGAGCAGGGTGGTTGTAGCCATGGATTGTGCTCCACCACGATGACATGCCGTCAATTAGCACTTGCCCATCGGACAGGTATAGTCTGACACCATCGGCGCTGGCCACAGGATAAACCGGTGCAGGATCCATAAAAGACGAATAGGGATGCCAAATGTGATTTTTATCTATGGCCAATATTTGAGACGCATTCAAGTGTTTCATGTAGATGCAATTCACAGGTAAGAAAACGTATATTGTATGATAAGGATCTTCGTGGTATCAAAGCACCATAGCAACGCCATCACTCAAACGAGCAACAATGATGAACTTAAAGTATCCACTTATCATCGTACTAATAACGGGATTGTTCAGCGCATCACCGGCAGTCACTGCAGAATCAGCACAATCCCGAATGTTCTGGGCGAAAAGCAATGAGTCTAACCGAGACACTCTGAATCATCGGCAATGGGATGAGCTGCTCCGTACACATGTCGTCAACACAGGGCAGGGGGTGAATCGTTTTCGGTATGGATCGGTGGATAAAAATGAACAAAAAAGCCTGTCGGACTATATTGGCTATCTGGCAAAAATTGACCCCCGAGACTACAGTCGCGATGAACAGAAGGCCTATTGGCTGAATCTCTATAATGCATTAACCGTCAAACTTATTTCAGAAAACTACCCGATAAAAAGCATCAGGGATATCGGTAAAAAAATGGACGGACACAGTTTATTGAATAAACCGCTTATTCACGTAGCCGACAACCCGATAAGTCTCAATGACATAGAAAATCGCATTCTTCGGCCGATATGGAAAGATCATACAATACACTTTGGCTTGAACTGCGCCAATATGACCTGCCCAGGCTTATTACCTCAAGCTTTCACCGGAAAAAATGTTACAGCTCTTTTAAAGCAGTCAGGACGTGATTTTATCAACGACCAAAATGGTGTAACCCTTAAAAATGGCAAACTGATCGCTGCAGGCATTTTCAGCCAATATCGCTCTGACTTTGCCAAAGACGACAAAATGATGCTTAAGGTATTTGCCCACTATGCAGATGATCGACTGGCTCTCTACTTATTGGGATTTCAGGGTAAAATCGACTATTTTCACGATTACAGCTTGAATGGCCTCTAAAAATCTATAAAAGTAATTATTTTAAATCATATAGTTAGATAACTATTATAATCAACTTTCTATACCGCCGTGAGCAGTTGACCATTCAACAGGAGCATGAAGAAAAGACTCAATATCCGCAATGGCCTTGGCTTCCATAAGGTTTTGAATTTTACAGACCTCCAACACATCCCACCAGGTGGTTAAATGGTGCAGATTGATACCAATTTCACCCAGGTTTTTACGTGTATCCGGAAATATGTCATAGAAGAAGATAACGAATGTATCGCTAACAGTGGCGCCAGCATCGCGCAAAGCCTGACAGAACTTGATCTTGCTGCCACCGTCCGTTGTGAGATCCTCAACCAATAGAACCCTCGAACCTTCCTTTAAATCACCTTCGATCTGCGCATCGCGGCCAAAACCCTTGGGTTTTTTTCGAACGTACTGCATGGGTAGGGATAAACGCTCTGCAAGCCAGGCCGCAAAGGGTATCCCAGCTGTTTCGCCGCCAGCAATTCCGTCAATAGACTCAAAGCCTATATTGCGAAGAATCGTCGAGGCACCAAAATCCATCAATGTCGATCTCACTCGGGGAAATGAAATAATTTTTCTGCAATCAATATATACAGGGCTAATTTTTCCTGACGTTAACTGAAAGGGATCATCTGGGCGAAAATTGATTGCACCAATTTCAATCAGCATCTTTGCAGATAATTGAGCAATCAATTTGGGGTCAGGAAAGCTATTGAACGACATCATTTCACCTGTATAACGAATCGCGAGAAGAGAAGGGAAAAATACGGTTAGTGGTTAGACTTACCAAAAAACAAGCTGCGGAAATTTTGCCAGAACATCAGCTGAGATTCCATTCAATCAGGCGTATTCCGGGCAGGTTATTCCCCAACAACCAAAAGAAAAGGGACCAAGCGTATGCCGAGTTATTATATTTAACATAATATACATTATGCGCATATATGGATCGGACAGAAAACCCGCTAAAACCAGACTTATAGCGCCAATGCAGCCTTGTGCAGCGAAATCAGCCATGCCACATTGGCAGTCTGTACCCGTAAGTGTTGTATAGAGTATAAAAATCACTCAGGAAAAGAAGTCATCTTTAACGGCGTAAAACCGGCAAAGGAGCACTTAACCAGGGCTGGACCGCTTCGCGGTGTTGATCACAGTGTTGTCGTTATTAGCAAAACCATGCTCTTGGTTTCGAGCGCTACCATCAAAATGGGAAAGTCCACACATTTCACCAGAGCAAAACACGCCAGGGGGAAATAGATAATCGATTGAGTATTACTGACCACTTGTCCATATAGCGTTTCTGGATGCTTGTTGGATAAGCAACCTAGACGATCATAGCTCACCCAAGCCCTCTCCATCATTAAACTATGCATCATGCCTTTGGACTAATCGCCTGAATAGTTATGCGGTTTTAAAGCTGTACTCAATGATTATTTCATTTTGAACAATAGTTTATTAATCAGACGACTTATTATTTTTTTTAACACAATAAGAAATAATAATCTCGCCTGTTAAACACAGCAACCATTCAGTAATGACAAACACAAACCTGGAGATAAACAAATGTTAAAGAAAGTTATCACGACCTCTGCAGCCACTCTAGCATTAAGTCTTTCAGCAGCGAGCTTCGCAGCTGATATTGACATAAATGCAAACGGTAATGACCTTGCCATTCAGGGCTATGATCCGGTTGCTTATTTCACTCAGGAAAAGCCGACCAAAGGCTCTAATGACTTCACTGCAACGTACAAAAACGCGATTTACCTCTTCAGCAGCGAACAGAACCGAGATTTATTCCGTGCCAGTCCTGCCAAGTATGCCCCTCAGTTTGGTGGTTTTTGTGCCTACGGTGTGACCAAAGGTAGAAAGCTTGACACCGACCCAACTGCCTGGCGTGTTGTCGATGGCAAGCTTTATCTGAACCTGAATAAAGATGTTCAGAAAGTCTGGCTGGAAAACGTGCCGGGCTATATCACCAATGCAAATCAAACCTGGCCAACCATTAAATCGTTCACCGATTCGGCCTTGGAAACATTCTAAATCAGACTGTCCCGGCAACTTTGTTGCCGGTGCTCAATTCTGGAGAAACTCAATGAAACAGATAACAACCCTAGATGATTTTGAGACTGAGAAACAGCAGCACGAATATTTGTTGTTGAAAATATCAGCCTCGTGGTGTGATCCATGCCGGCGTTTTGCCCCGGTGATTGAGTCCGTCTCAGCTGAGCGTAATGACATATCTGTTGCAGAGATCGATGTTGATGCACTTCCTAATGTCCGTGAAGGGTTCAACGTGCGATCAGTGCCCACGCTGATCATGCTCAAAGATGGCTCACCAATTGACACGCTGGTTGGTTCACAACCCACTGCCAACGTTAACGCGTGGATTGACCACGCTATTCAAGCCTAAGAGGAATAAATGATGAAAAATAATGCCATTATCGCTGCTGCTATCGCAGCCACATTGTCACTGAGTGTGACAGTTCCCATGACTACCCACGCCGCTGGTAAGGAAAAATGCTATGGCGTGGCTGAAGCCGGTCAAAACGATTGTGCCAACCTGGCAGGTACGCATTCCTGTGCGGCGCAATCCAAAGTCGACAACGATCCGGGTGAATGGAAACTGGTGCCAGCCGGTACCTGCATTGACCTGGGTGGTTACTCAAAAGAGCAAGCCAAAGCGCTGTTGAGCAATTCGCCATCTGCATTTTGATCTTCTGAATGGAAATGCACTGATGTTCATTAACGAAGCTATGGGGGCGGAGATGATTCAAGTTGGCGTAGGTTTACGATCAGCACACTACGAGGCAGCGATGACTCCTGCCCCCATAGACTTCGTTGAAGTGCATGCAGAAAACTTTTTCGCTGAGGGTGGCGTGACGCATGACTTGTTAATGTCACTATCTGAACATTACAAGATCAGTTTGCACGGTACTTCACTGGGGCTCGGTTCTTTGCAACCGCCTCCCCCTTCACATTTAAAAAAAATGAAGCGTCTGATAGACAGGTGCTCCCCTTTTCTCACTTCAGATCATGCTTGTTTCAGTTGGTCTGTCGATGGCAAATCGACAGTTCATGCTGGTGATTTGCTGCCAATCCGTTTTGATAAAGAAACATTGCAGGCAATGACCAATAACATTCAGCGAGTGCAGGATTTATTTGGCCGTCAAATTTTGATCGAAAACATTTCATCATATCTTGCCTTTGATGGTTCAGTCATACCGGAAACTGAATTTTTCAACAGGCTCTGTGACGCCACCGGCTGTGGTCTGTTGCTAGATATTCATAACCTTTATGTCAATGCCCACAACATTGGCACGGAGCAACCATTAAATGTTGTTCTGGAAACGCTAACCGCGCTGGACACACATATTGTCAAGGAAATTCACCTTGCTGGCATCCATGATATGACTCAAGAAACCTGGATCGATGACCACAGCGGTCCGGTCAGCTCGGCTACCTGGATTGCTTATGCGGAAGCCATCAGGCGGTTTGGCGCTGTACCAACATTAGTCGAATGGGACACGCGCTTGCCTGCCTGGCCAACACTCATCGGCGAGGCCAGCACCGCAGCTTCCTTTGCCACAAAGGTGCTCGACAATGCGTAATTATCAGGTAAGTCTTTTCGAAGCGATATGGGACGGGAAAGACGACTCATTCAGTCAAGCTGGTCTTGCTATATACAGACAAAACCTTTTGATGAATGCAGAGCGTGCTCTATCAATAAGCTACCCAACGGTGGTGGAACTTGTTGGTGAGGAATTCTTTTCCATGCTGGCAAAAACTTTTGTGTGCAAGGAAAAACTGTTTGCGGGTGATTGGGGCATGTGGGGGGAGACGTTTCCATACTGGTTGGGACAACTTGAGAATCTCTCCAGTTTTCCATTCATTGCAGACAGCGCCAAGCTGGACTGGTTATGTCACGTGGCAGAGAGAGAACAAACACCCATTTCCTCAGTTGAACAACCTCAACTGGGTATTGATTTAAGCCTGTTACGTATTCGCTATTGTGCCGGTACCTATCTTTTGAATTCAAGATACCCAATCGTTGACATCTGGACGGCACATCAAACGAAAAATCCCAATAAGCGACAACAGTTCCTGGCGCAGGCTAAAGACAAGATTTCACAGGGTTCAGGACAAAGCGCATTGATATGGCGGCCTTCATGGAAGGCGCTTGTTCGGGAGACAAGCCACAGTGAATCGGAATGGTTAGCACTGACCATTGGTGGGCTATCAATATCTGCTGCGCTGGAGCAGATGAAACAGCCATTTATATTTGATGACTGGCTTTATCAATCAACCAGTGAAGGTCTTGTCACTGGTTATTACTTGGAGACAACACAATGACTTATTTCAATTATCGTATCCCCTATTCTGACTATGTCATGCTGGCTCGTTCAATATTGGAGTCGCTCACGCTACTGGGTGTCAGGGTTTACCTTTTTACCACGTTCTTTTTCGCGGGGTTTAACAAGCTGAAAAACTGGGAATCTACCCTGTTCCTGTTTGAGTATGAGTATGCCGTTCCTGTGTTAAGACATGATTTTGCCGCTTACCTTGGAACGGCCAGCGAAATTATTCTGCCATCGCTGTTATTGTTAGGTTTTTCGACGCCACTTGCCGCTCTGGGCTTGTTTGTTTTCAATATCGTGGCGGTGCTGAGCCTGGCTGAAATGGCCCCGGCTGCCTTCTTGTTGCATGTCATTTGGGGAGGAATGATTTTCAGTCTGATTGTCTGGGGAGCTGGCAGGGTATCACTTGATAGCGTGCTTCTCAGCGCCAAAGGCTCAACCTAAATCAACTTCAGATTTTAATTCAGCTCAGGGGTAGCCATAGTGCTTATTGCTACCCCTTTTTTGTTTATCACTCGACATTTATTCTCCGTTAGCTACTCATTCGTAATGAGGTCACACAGGTATGGATGAATGGACACATCCTCTTTACTTTTGGAGATCTGGCAAGAAGTGAATCCTAATAACATGGCAACACTGCATTGGGCAGTGCAGTACAACCTTTTAAGGATTTATTATGCACATCTATCAGTATAGAGCTTGATGTGGAGAAACCGACTAAACAGCCGGTGATGGCGTACTCTTCATTACATTTATTTAAATATTACAATTAGTAAGCCAGATGCCCGTTGGCTTAGCGCAACGGGCATCACCCATCAATTCAGGGAGGGCTGAGCCCTGAGATGTTCTACCATCCAGTCGATTAATGTTCTTGTTCTTGCCGAAGAATATCGTCCTTCTCTGTGAACAACATGAACAGGCACAGGACGAGACTCATAGTCACTCAAAATAACTTTCAAAGCACCACCGGCCAGGCTCTCTGCTACCTGATAAGAGAGTAGTCGTGTTATTCCCATATCCGATAAAACCGCTTTTTCCGCTGAAAAGTTATCACTGACTGTCAGAAATGGATTCACTCTAACACTGGTATTTTTTCCCTGTTTAGAAAATCTAAGTTCATTCGTCGGGCTCAAACCTCTCGCCAGTATCATTCTGTGTTCACTGAGATCTTCAGGTTTTTTAGGATATCCATGCTCTTTAAGGTATTGCGTTGAGGCACAGAACACTCGCCTTACGGCCCCTACTCTGATGGCCTTATAAGTCGAGTCCTGCAACTCACCAATTCTGACAGCAACATCAATCCCCTCTTCCAGCATATTGACCACCCGATCGACAAAAAGCGCATCAAGTTGCATTTCAGGGTATTGCTTCAGGTAGCTAACAATGCCGTCCATCACATATAAACGACCGAACAGAACGGACGCGGTTATTCTCACAAGCCCTCTGGGAACCGCATTTTTCCCTCTCACAGCGTCATCGGCCTCTTCTGAGAGGGTTACGATATGCTTGGCATCTTTGTAATAACGCTGGCCCGCCTCGGTGATCTGCAGATGTCTGGTGGTGCGATGCAAAAGCTTCACCCCCAATCGTGTTTCCAGTTCTGAAATAGCACGACTCACTGCAGGGGGGCTCAGCCTTAACTTTCGAGCGGCACTGGCAAAGCCCTCATTTTCGACCACTGAAACAAAAACCGTCATTAAATGTAATCGGTCCATTAATTATTCCATTTTGTGAAATAGTGAATTAGCCATTTGCTCTATTATTTTATTATCGATAATACCCAATAATATTCTCACTGGATACTTCAATGCCAGTTTCATTTAACAGGAGAACAAGACATGAGCAGAATCACAACAGTAACAGACGATCTGGCTAACCACGAACAGGCCGAACTGTTCACCGCCATCAAATCCAACTTGGGCATTGTGCCTAATTTCCTTCGCGTCTTTGCGAATTCACCTGATGCGCTGAAAGCCTTTCTCGGTTTTCACCATATTGCGGGTAATGGCTCACTGGATGCAGAAACTCGTGAGCGTATTGCACTGACATTAGCTCAGAAAAATGAATGCGAATACTGCCTCTCAGCACACACCGCGATTGGTCGCAAGACCGGTTTGAATACCGCTGAAATCAACAGTAACCGTCAAGGAGACAGCCAGGATGCCAAAGCAGCGGTCGCTGTTAAGTTTTCACGCTCACTGGTTGAGCATCTCGGTGATGTCACCACAGCAGAAGTTCAGGAATTACGTGATGCTGGTTTCACTGATGCCGATATTGTAGAAATCATTACTCACACTGGCATCAACTTACTGACCAATATTTTGAGTAAAGCCAGTCGCGTTGATATTGACTTCCCTAAAGTTAATCTGAACCAGGCAGCATAAAGCAAAGCAGTGCCCGGCCTCAGGTCGGGCATTCATTCAGAGAGATATCCTATGACCAGAGCATTTGCAAAAATAGGCTTCACACCGAATGTTAGAAAAGTGCAATCGGAAATGGGTAGCCGACAGATCTATCAAGCCTTTGAGCAGGGTGCCGACGATTTCACTGCCATTGACTTGACGACGAAAAATTTTATTGCCGAACGTGACAGCTTTTATATGGCGACGACTAATCAGGATGGTTGGCCGTACATACAACATCGAGGTGGCCCCAGGGGATTTCTGAAAGTGATTGGAGAGAAAACCATTGGTTTTGCTGACTTCAGCGGCAACCGTCAATATCTTTCAGTAGGAAACCTTCATGGAAACAACAGAGTATGTCTTTTTCTGATGAGCTATGGTGAACGGCGCAGGCTCAAGATTTGGGGACGTGCTCAAGTGGTTGAAGAAATGGACAAACCTTCAGTGGTAGCCAAACTTGAAATGTCAGATTTCCGTGCGTCTGTAGAGCGTGGCATTGTTATTAATGTTGAGGCTTTTGATTGGAACTGCCCTAAATACATCACTCCACGTTACACAAGAGATGAAATTGAGAAGATTTTTAGTCAAGAGCACACAAAAAACAGCAGGCAATTAAAAATGCTGCCCTACTCAGGCAAAGGCAGTTTGCCAATGATTATTTCAGCAGTCCGACAGCTCACAAAAGAAGTGAGAATTTATGAACTGCAACATGCAAAAGGGGCAGACCTCCCTGGGTATGAAGCAGGTGCTCATATCAGTGTGCCTGTCCAGCTTAGTGATGGCTCAAACTCAACGCATGCCTATTCACTGACAACGATAAAAAATCGACATCACTTTTATCAGATCGCGGTGAAAAATGAAAACACTGGAGACGGCGGCTCTCATTTAATACACAAGCAGTGGCAAGTTGGTACTGAAATCAACATTGAGGCGCCTGAAAATTTCTTCCGTCTTCACAACGATGAACGGCATACCGTGCTTGTCGCTGGTGGAATAGGCATTACCCCCATCAAGTCAATGGCTGAAGAGCTAGAACAACGTGGCTCTTCATTTGAAATACATTACTCAGCCAAGTCTCGTGAGGCCATGCCGTTCTATGATGAGCTATCAGAATTGTTTCCAGACAAAGTGCATTTCTATTTCAGTCAGAAGCCTCACATCAATAAGCTCGTGTTTTCTACCTTGTTTTGTCAGGCAGGTCCTGACGCAGAGTATTACATCTGTGGGCCTCAACTTTTTATGAGAGCCGCACTACAAGCTGGAGCCGAAATGGGGATAGACAGAACCACAATCCATACGGAAAATTTCAATTGAATGAGGCAATTAGACATGGTTCTTTATAACATCGCATTGTCTGGCAACTGCCATAAAGTACGACTGATGTTAAGTTTTTTAGGCATCGATTATAAATTGCACGATCTGGATTTAGGCGCTTCTGAACAAACCAGTGATGACTATCTGGCATTGAATCCGTTTGGGCAGGCACCGGTACTGAATGACAACGGCACGCTTGTTCGAGACAGTCAGGCGATTTTGATTTACCTGGCAAAAAAGTATGGTGCAGAAAATTGGTGGCCAGAGAATCATGATGAGTTGGCTCAAATCGTGGCCTGGTTATCCACGGCAGCCAATGAGGTTCAGAATGGACCGGCCCGGCTTCGTGTCCATTATAAGTTTGGTCGTCAGATTGATTTCAAGCACGCGACTGATACCAGTAACAAAGTGCTGAAAATTATTGATAGTCACCTCTCAGGGAGACATTGGCTGGTCGGAGATACTCCCACCATCGCTGACATAGCACTATACCCCTATCTTGCTTTAATGCACGAAGGTCATATTGATATGACCCCTTATCGACATATTCAGACCTGGAGAACAAGGTTTGAAGGTCTATCTGATTATCTGGCAATGCCAGGCATTTTTGAATAACTATATTCTGGAGCAAACAATGACAACCGACACTAAACCCCCACTTCCTCCCTTTACTGAAGAATCCGCAATCAAAAAGGTAAGACTCGCAGAAGATGCCTGGAATAGTCGAGACCCTGAGCGTGTATCTCAAGTGTATACAGAAGACACCATCTGGCGTAACAGAGCAGATTTTCCTCGTGGTCGTAAAGAAGTGAAAGGCTTTTTGCAAAGTAAATGGGTAAAAGAGCTGGACTATCGACTGATTAAAGAGCTTTGGGCTTTTGAGAATAACCGTATTGCAGTTCGATTTGCCTACGAATGGCATGATGACAGCGGTAACTGGTTCCGTTCGTATGGCAACGAAAACTGGGAATTTAATTCGGATGGTCTGATGCAGCGACGTTTCGCCTGTATTAATGACTTACCTATTAAAGAGTCTGAGCGTTTATTTCATTGGCCTCTTGGAAGAAGGCCCGATAATCACCCTAGCCTGAGTGATTTAAATCTTTAATTTATTGAATGCGCTTTGGAAAAGGATGTCCAGAGCATTATTGAGAACCTGTGGAAATTCCGACTTCACATCTTTTTATAAAAGCCGACCAGGTGTCGTTTGGCTCCCAGTCAGGGAATATGTATCTCCTGGCATCCTCTTTGGTTTTCTTTTTAACGAGGCGGTTGTAGAGGTAAAGAAAAGCAGACGCCCTGTAATTCAATGCACAATGAACCCAGACTTTCTTTGCTGAAAAAGCTTCCATTGCATCGTAGAAGGCGTGCAAGTGTGATAACTCCGGCGCATCAAATGGTACAGGGATATGAATGTAAGTCATACCCTTTGAGGTGACCAGATAGCCCTCATCTGACAGGGCACTCTTTGAATCAGGCATCGACAGGTTTATGACTACCTGGAACCCTTGTTTTGCTATGAGACTGAAGTCCTCTCGAGCTGGCTGGCCGGAGCTTGATAACATGGGTGATATTTTTAAATAGTTTTTGACTTTCATGCCGTGAACACCAGAGCTTTAGAGCAAAAATTAAAGCTTCGTATATCCCCATGATTAAGTGTAAGTAACAGTGGTTTGAATCGCCACTGGTTAACTAGATAGACACTTCTCTGCCTCATTAAAATACCGACGTTCGTACTCTACAGACGACAATCCATCATTGGAACCATGGCGCCTTTTAGGGTTATAAAACATCTCAATATAGTTGAACACATCCATTTTTGCTGCTTCTCGAGAGGGATAGATTTTCCATTTGATTCGTTCACGCTTCAATAGTTGGAAGAAGCTTTCATCTACAGCATTGTCATGACAATTACCACGCCGACTCATACTGCCATCAGCAGTGCATCCCAAACCAGTTCCTTTATTATCCGTTTGGTCATGGACCAGCCAATGATACGTCGGAAGAACAAGTCCATGACCGTACCTAGTACAGCCACCCTTCAAGGGTTTTGATGTAGGCGATGTCCGTTACCAACGCCTGATCGGGTTGTGTCGGGTTAAATCGCCTTTCCAGCACATTGGACGTGACCACATGTTGTTCGCCGCCTCGTGATCAGGGTTTGCGATGCCCCACTTGAGCCTCAAGGCAAGAAAGCGTTATCAGTCGATGCACACGATTAATGCCGCAATACTCACCCGTGTCCCTTGCGGTAACCATAGACACAACCGGACTCAAGCCAATATTGCTCAATCAACCCTGTAAGACGATCATCCACTTTTTGTCAGTTGAACTGAGGGCTGCTTATCCAGGCATAGTACCCACTCGGGATGGCTTGCGAAAAACGCCACGCCTTTTTTAGCAGTTAAGATTGAAGCGGTCAAACAGGTCACGGTGGCTGGGCAGTGGCGGATGTCGTAAAGCAAGTTGGCACTACCACCCACAGTCTCTATACCTGGATTAAGCTCCATGGGCCTGACTTACAGCATCGTAAAGTGCTGGAGGAAACGGCCGAGATTAGACGCCTGTAAAAAGAACTCAAGCGTGTCACCGAGGGACGTGACATTCTTCGGGATAGCGTTTACCACTCATATTCCCCTCTCTTTGGGTTAGTTTATCTAACCGAAAGGTGTCTAGAAAATTAGTGGCGATTCAAGCTAAAGCTAATACGGATATCTTCGGTGCTGCCGATGCCATGAAAAAATAGATTTTCTGAAATAGGCAAAGAGCATAAATGAATATAATGCTGCGTATACTAGGTTAGTAGATTTTCTTCCCCTGAGGGGCAGAAGACCCGCACGCTCACCAACCCTCTTTACAAAAAGGGAGAATCTAGGCTGATTTTTTGAACAAGCGAACAGGTCGTCGATCCAATGGGGATGTATTATTTCCTACCTTGCATCACGCATGGTCACAAATTCTTCAGCTGCAGTGGGATGAATACCTATAGTGGCATCAAAATCCGCTTTGGTAGCACCCATTTTTACAGCAATCGCGATTCCCTGGATGATTTCACCGGCACCCTCACCCACCATGTGGCAACCAACCACCCTGTCGTTGTCATTGACAACTATCAGTTTCATAAAGACTTTCCCGTCTCCGCCGCCCAGTGTCTCTTTCATCGCTCTGAATCTACTGCGATAAATACGTATGTTATCGCCGTATTGCCCTCTGGCCTGCTCTTCCGTCAATCCGACAGATGCCGTATTGGGTTGACTGAATACGGCTGTGGGAATATTTGTATAATCAATCGTCGTGGGGACACCGGTGACAAGAGTTTTAGTCAGTGCCATACCCTCGTTAATGGCGACGGGCGTTAATTCAACTCGACCAATGACATCACCAATGGCATAAATTGATGGTTCTGCCGTTTGGAAATAGTCATCTACAATGATCGCACCATTGGAGCGGGTTTCAATGCTTGTATTCTCAAGGCCAAGTCCGTCAATGTTTGGGTGGCGACCTGTCGCATACATCACAAGGCCTGCTTCAATACTGTCACCACTATTGAGGACTGCCCTGAAAAGACCGTTATCCATTTTTTCTATATTCTCGATTTCAGTTGAGAAATGAAGTGTAACACCTTGTTTTTCAACTTCCTCCTTTAGCACTTCACGCACATCCTGATCAAAACCACGAAGAAACAGGTCACCACGATACAATAAGTGAGTGTCAACGCCGAGCCCATTGAATATCCCGGCAAATTCAATGGCGATATAGCCGCCACCCACGATCACTATGCGCTCAGGGAGGCTATCCAGATAAAAAGCTTCATTAGATGTAATGGCGTATTCTTTACCGGGTAAGTCCGGCACAAAGGGTGTACCCCCCGTGGCAATCAATATTTTTTTGCACCGGTATACCTGGTCATTTACTTCAACACTGTCTGGTCCGAGGATTTTGGCCCAACCTTCAACCAGCTCCACACCGGCCTTATCAAGTAAATTGCCGTAGATATCATTGAGCCGCTGGATTTCACGATTTTTATTATCCCGAAGGGTGGGCCAATCGAAACTTGACTCACCCACATGCCAACCGAAGCCCTTGGCAGTACGAAACTCCTCGCGGAACGACGATGCATATACAAAAAGTTTTTTGGGAACACAGCCGACATTGACGCAGGTCCCACCAAGATACTGGGATTCGGCTACCACGACTCGCAGCCCCTGCTGGGCGCACATGCGTGCTGTTCTTACTCCGCCAGAACCAGCACCAATCACAAACAGGTCAACATCATGGTCAGCCATGATTTCTCCTCAATTTCAGGTTTATTGTTTAAACCAGGACAGTTTCTCGTGAAGTTTGACCACATCACCCACAATGATCAAGGTGGGGGCTTTGGCATTGGCTTCACGAACTTTATCTGGCAAAGTTTTTAAGTCGCCAATAAAGACCCGTTGATTGGCAGTTGTGCCCTTCTCTATCAGAGCTGCCGGTGTCCCGGCTGCCTTTCCGCGTCGAATCAGCTCTCGGCAAATACTTTCCAGTCCACTGAGCCCCATATAAAACACCAGGGTCTGGTTGGGTGAAACAAGATCCTGCCAGTTCAAATCCAGTGAATTGTCTTTCAGGTGGCCTGTTATGAAGCGCACCGACTGTGCATAATCCCGGTGGGTCAGGGGTATGCCCGCATAGCTGGCACAACCTGAGGCGGCTGTTATACCCGGTACAACCTGAAAAGGAATTCCATATTCCGCCAGGTGTGAAATTTCTTCGCCACCACGGCCAAAAATAAAAGGGTCGCCTCCCTTCAGGCGCAAAACACGTTTGCCCTGCAGGGCATATTCAGCAAGCTTTTCATTGATATTATCCTGCGTAACCGGATGGTCTCCAGCAGTTTTTCCCACATAGACCAACTCTGCATCACGGCGCACCAGCGCCAACACTTCCTTTGAAACCAACCGGTCATAAAGGACGATATCTGCCTTCTGCATCAAGCGCAGTGCACGAAATGTCAGAAGATCCGGATCGCCCGGCCCGCCTCCAACCAGATACACCTCTCCGAGTTTTTTCGAAGCGGGATTAGCTAATTTCTGCTGAATGCGACTCTCGGCTTCATCCAGTTTTTCTGCGTAAACCAATTCAGCAATGTCACCTTCAAAAACATCTTCCCAGAAAGCTTTACGAGAAAGACCATCAGCTATTTTACGCTTAACCAGATCACGATATTTTCCCGCCAATGCAGCAAGCTTGCCATAACCAGACGGGATTGATGATTCCAGCCGGGTACGAAGCATTCTCGCTAACACCGGCGCGGTACCCGCACTGCTGATGGCAATTTGTACTGGTGACCGGTCAACAATAGAGGGAAAAATGACGCTACACAGTTCAGGGCTGTCTACCACGTTGACAGGAATGTTCTTGGTCTGGGCGAGCGCTGAGATACGCCTGTTAACCGCTGTGTCATTCGTGGCCGCAACCACCAAGACCGCTCCATTGAGGTCAGCATCCTCAAACTCACGGTTTACAAGTGTCAGGCAAAATTCACGGGCCAGTTTTTGAATGGATGAATTAATCTCTGGTGCAATTACCTCAATAGCAGCGCCAACAGCAATTAGCTGACGAAGCTTTCGCAGGGCTATTTCGCCGCCACCAACCATGACACAGCGCCTATCGCGGAGATTATGAAATAACGGTAACAGGTCCATGGTTAAACTCTGGCTCTAAGACGCCCAATCAGCCAATACTGGTCTGACCACCCATATAGGGCCGCAATATCTGGGGAATGATGATGGTGCCATCTGACTGCTGGTAATTTTCCATCACAGCCAACAGCGTACGGCCCACAGCCAGTGCAGAGCCGTTCAGGGTATGCAGCAATTCTGGTTTGCCGGTCTCCGGATTGCGCCAGCGGGCCTGCATCCGGCGGGCTTGAAAATCACGAAAGTTACTACAGGATGAAATTTCCCGGTAACGCTGCTGAGATGGCAGCCACACCTCAATGTCATAGGTTCGAGCGGCTGAAAAGCCCAGGTCGCCACCACAGAGGATAATAGTTCGGTATGGAAGCTCCAGCTTCTGCAAGACCAGTTCTGCGTGGCCGGTCAACTGCTCCAGTGTTTCGGTAGATTTTTCCGGGTGGACAAACTGAACCAACTCCACTTTTTCAAATTGATGCTGTCGTATCATGCCACGCGTATCCTTGCCGTAGCTGCCAGCTTCGCTGCGAAAACAGGGACTGTGACAGGCAAACTTTATTGGCAATTGAGCCGCATCGAGAATCGTGTCGCGAAAGACATTGGTCACCGGAACTTCGGCCGTCGGGATCAGATAGAGGTCGCGATCATCGGTTAACTTAAAGAGATCTTCCTCAAATTTCGGCAACTGGCCAGTACCAAACAAGGACTCGCTGTTGACGATATACGGCACATTGATTTCCTGGTAACCGTGCTCGAGCGTATGTGTGTCCAGCATGAACTGGATCAGTGCGCGATGTAACCGGGCAATATCCCCGCGCATAACGGAGAAACGGGAACCGGTGATCTTGGTGGCTGTTTCAAAATCGAGCAGACCACAACGTTCACCAAGATCCACATGATCCCGCACGTCAAAATCAAAAGTTCTGGGTTCGCCCCAGCGACGAATCTCTACATTGTCCTCCTCTGACCTGCCTGACGGCACTTCCTGATCGGGGATATTGGGTACATTGCGCAAATAATCATCCAGTTGTTCCTGAACAGCGTCGAGCGCATCGTCAGCTTTCAAAGCAGCAATTTTTAACGACTCACCCTTCGCTTTAAGAGGTGCAATATCCTCGCCTCGCGCCTTAGCCTCGGCAATCGCCTTACCCATAATTTTTGCGTAGGCATTTCTTTCGGCCTGCAGTGATTGAGCTTTTTCCAGAAGGTCACGACGCAGTGCCCCCAGTTGATTGAGTTTTTCGACATCCAGAGTGAAACCCTTTACTGCCAGTGCAGCGGCCACAGTTTCTGGTTGAGAACGAACGTATTTGGGATCCAGCATGAGGAGGGAAAGTCCTAAAGCAAACGAGTCAGCACAATGGCAACCAGGGTTCCAGCCAAGCATAAGACGATGCTCAGAAAAACATAGGCGCCAGCGAGCGCAAGGTGGCCATTTTGCCACAAAGCAAGCGTATCAAGCGAGAAGGCTGAAAATGTCGTAAATGCGCCAATAAAACCCACCATCAACAGATCCCTTAATGCGGCGGGCAGTATGCCACGCTCTATGATGAGCACATAAAAAACACCCATTAATACAGAACCTGCCACATTAACAAGCAAAGTACCAAGAGGAAAACGATTGCCCAGTAGGGGAAAGACCAGCAGATTCACACCAAAGCGGGCCATTGCCCCCAGCGCACCGCCAGCCGCAACCACTAGCCATTGCATCAATCATTCCCCTGATAACGTTTGACAGTGCTCGCTCCATCAAGAGTACGAAGATGGCGTAGTTTTTCGGCAATCTGTTTCTCTAACCCCCGGTCTGAAGGGAAGTAGTACTGCTTGTTTTTGAGCGCCTCGGGAAAATAATTTTCTCCGGGTGAGTAGGCCCCTGGCTCATTGTGCGAATAACGATATTCTGCGCCATAATCAAGGGATTTCATCAGCGCTGTGGGTGCATTTCGCAAATGCAGGGGAACATCATGGCTTGGCATTCTGCGCACATCATCTTTGGCCTGATTAAAGGCCTGATAAACAGCATTGCTCTTGGGGGCTGCCGCAAGATAGAGAACAGCTTGGGCAATAGTCAACTCGCCCTCGGGACTACCCAAACGCTCCTGGGTTTGCCAGGCATCAAGGGCAATACTCAAAGCTCGCGGATCAGCATTGCCAATATCCTCACTGGCCATTCTTACCACACGGCGGGCGATGTAAAGAGGGTCACAGCCACCATCCAGCATGCGTGTATACCAATAGAGTGCAGCATCCGGTGATGAGCCTCTTACCGCCTTGTGTAGTGCGGAAATCTGATCATAAAAGTATTCCCCACCCTTGTCGTAGCGACGGGTATCACCCAGCAATACTTCTTCTACCGTTTCCCGAGTGATCTGTCCGTCGTTCCCGAGATCACTGGCAATTTCCAGCAGATTCAGGGCTTTTCTGGCATCGCCATCCGCAGCAGCCACCAGTAACTGTACGGCATCCTCTGCAATATCGAACTTTCCTGCGCCCAAGCCTCTTTCAGTATCACTCAGGGCATGTTGAATGATGCGTGTCAGTTGCACAGTATCAAGACTGCGCAAAACGTATACGCGGCAACGCGAAAGCAATGCATTGTTCAGCTCAAAAGATGGGTTTTCCGTGGTTGCGCCGATCAGTACGATAGTGCCATCTTCCACATAGGGTAAAAAAGCATCCTGTTGTGATTTATTGAAACGGTGTACTTCGTCAACAAAAAGTATCGTCCGGCGGGATTGTTGATCACGAATCGCTTGGGCCTGAGCAATCGCAGCCCTGATCTCTTTTACCCCGACCAAAACGGCAGAAACCGCTTCCAGGTGGGCATCCACAGAATTGGCCACTAGGCGTGCCAGAGTGGTTTTGCCCACCCCTGGAGGACCCCAAAAGACCATTGAATGTAGTTGGCCACATTGGATTGCCTCACGAAGAGACCGCCCTTCACCTATCAAATGTGCTTGCCCGGCAAACTCCTCAAGCGAACGCGGGCGCATTCGGGCTGCCAGTGGCTGGACGATATTCCGGGCGAACAGATCACTAGTCATCGCGGAGAATATCAACCCCCTCCGGTGGTATAAATGTAAACAACTCGGGAGATAGCTGGCAATTCAATTCAGTATTAGAGAACTCGATTTCAGTGCGTTGGCCCAGACCATCCCAGAGTTTCATGCCAGTGGGTTTCTTGCCAGCAAAACTGAGCGTCAGCTTTTCATAGAGATTGTCATCCGTCAGTGGAATCAAGGTGAAAACCGACAGCTGGCCGTGCTCCACAGACACCTGATAAGTCTGTTCAAGCGCAGCCAGATCACCAATAAAAAGGACTGCCGGCGTTCGGCTAAGATCATTACTAAAAGACCGAACAGTTACCTGCTCAAGATCGGGATCAAACAGCCAGAGCGTTGTGCCATCAGAAACAATCAATTGCTCCATGGGTGGGGCTGTTTCCCATCGCACCTGGCCTGGCCTGGCAGCCTGAAGTTGGCCTGAGGTTTGCTGCAGGAGATCACCTTCAGTGGCATAAACGGTCTGAATAAACGCTGTATCCAGCGTATTCAGATCAATCAGTTGTGCACGCAGCTTTTGGGCGGCATCTGCCGCACCTTCAGCAAAGAGCGCAGTGCTGATCAACAACATGAAAAGCAGGAAAAGCGACTGCCAAACTCTATTCAACTGTGCCAGCCTCATCAATGATGTCCACTAGTCTCTCCCTGCCCCGGGTGCCAGGACCTCCCGATTACCGTTGGTCCCCATTTCACTCACCACACCAGAAACTTCCATTTGTTCTATCAATCGTGCAGCACGATTATAGCCAATACGCAATTTTCTCTGCACGGATGAGATGGACGCCTTGCGTGTTTTCAGAACGATAGCTACCGCCTCGTCATACAGCGGATCAGACTCGCCATCACTGTCTGCATCACCACTCTCTGAAGAAAATCCAGGAACCATAATTGAGCTGGTCGCTCCCTCATCCGTAATGTCGTCAAGATACTGGGGTTCCCCCCTGCGCTTCCAGTCTGCAACCACTTTATGAACTTCATGGTCATCCACGAATGCACCATGTACCCGGATTGGCACGCTGGTGCCCGGGGGTAGATATAACATATCCCCGTGCCCCAGTAGCTGTTCTGCGCCACCCTGATCGAGGATAGTTCTTGAATCAATTTTGGAAGAGACCTGGAATGCGATGCGGGTCGGGATATTGGCCTTGATCAGTCCTGTTATAACATCGACTGATGGACGTTGCGTGGCAAGAATCAAGTGAATCCCAGCTGCCCTCGCCTTCTGCGCAATACGGGCGATTAACTGTTCCACTTTCTTGCCGACAATCATCATCATGTCTGCAAATTCGTCAATGACCACTACGATATAGGGCAGTTTTTCGAGATCCGGCGGTGTCTGCCCCCCCTCTTCCGAAAACAAACTGGCATTTTCATCGGGGCGCCACAATGGGTCAGGAATGGATTTTCCTGCGGCAGCGGCGTCAGCGACTTTCCGGTTAAACCCGGCCAGATTCCGCACACCCATGGCAGACATCAATTTATAGCGGCGTTCCATCTCTCCGACGCACCAGCGCAGACCACTGGCAGCATCCTTCATATCGGTGATCACCGGCGTCAGCAAATGGGGGATCCCCTCGTAAACCGATAGCTCCAACATTTTTGGGTCTACCAGGATCAGCCGTACATCTTCCGGACCAGCCTTGTAGAGAAGACTCAGCAACATCACATTAATGCCAACCGACTTCCCTGAGCCCGTGGTACCCGCCACCAGCAGGTGAGGCATTTTCCCCAGGTCGGCGACGATGGGAAAGCCTGAAATATCATTTCCCAAAGCCAGTGTTAGCGGAGATTTGGCGTGTTCGTAGGTCTCCGAAGACAACACCTCTGCAAGGCGGACAATTTCACGGTGCTCGTTGGGTATCTCAATGCCAACTACTGATTTGCCGGGAATCACCTCTACAACCCTGACGCTGACAACCGCCAGAGAACGGGCCAAGTCCCTTGCCAAATTACTGATTCTGCTTGCTTTTACGCCAGCTGCAGGCTGCAGTTCAAAACGGGTGACTACCGGTCCCGGCAATACTTCAACCACTTCGGCACTGATACCAAAATCCTGAAGTTTCACCTCCAGTTGTCGGGACATCGCTTCAAGGGATTCTCTCGAATAGCCCTTATCACCACTTTTATCCACTTTATCCAACAAATTGATAGGGGGTAAGCTGCCACTGACTGGTTCGTCAAAAAGTGGGCTTTGTCGCTCTTTTTGCACGCGGACACTAACGGATTCCTGCTTCACCGGTGTCTGAATAGTGGGAGGAATGCGCATTGCCTCTTTTGCCGCCCTTTTGGCTTTCACCTCGCGCCGGTGAGATTGGGCGACTTCCGCATGCCGGGCTTCTTCCCGACGAGCCTTGTAATCGGCAATGCTATGACGCACCAACTCAAGTCCTCGCAGGGTAAGCCGTCCCGCGCCATCAATTAATGCCATCCATGACAAGTCTGTAAATACCGTAAGACCAAATAGAAATATAGCCAAAAGGATTAATGTGCTGCCGACAAAACTGAAGGCTGTAGACGCTGCAGCAGAAACAGATGCTCCCAGTATACCGCCGACCCCAAAGGGTAGCGAAGTTGGCACACTGCCATAGTGCAAGGCAACGAGCGAGGTGGCACAGGACATCACGAGGATCAGCCCCAGAATACGCAATGCAAAGACGACGCCGTCAAAACCGCCCCGCTGCTGACGATAGGCGCGGAATACACCCCATGCCCGCACGGCCAGCAAAATCGGAAAAAGATAGGAAATATAGCCAAACAGGGAAAAAAATACATCCGACAGCCAGGCTCCCATTGGCCCTGCAGCATTTTCGACCCGGTTCTCAACACCGGTATGCGACCAACCAGGATCGCTCGGGGTATAACTGATAAACGCCAGCAACAGATATGCACAAACAGACAGCCAGCCAATGAGCGCACCCTCTCTCAGAATGAGCTGCCCCCTGGAGGGTGACTGCTCACCACTAGAATCTCGGGTTTTTGGTTGCTGCTTCTCTCTACTCAACTGGGCCTTCCAGGTTTTTCATTGCTGTTCGCTATTGTAATGGCAGCAAGTTGAAATACCAGCGATGCGAGACCGCATAATCCCGGTATATTTCGCCCATAGAGAAATGCTATTTTGTATGCTGTGTTCCATTCTTTATGATAACCAATGGCTCTTTGGGCCTAACTGAAACCCAATTCTGCAGGAAACCTTTATATATGTCGGCTGTACAACACCATAAACTGATCATCCTCGGCTCCGGACCCGCCGGTTATACTGCTGCTGTCTATGCTGCCCGCGCGAATCTCAACCCGGTCATTATTACCGGCATGCAGCAAGGGGGCCAGCTGACCACGACCACGGATGTGGATAACTGGCCTGGCGATGCCGAGGGTGTGCAGGGGCCTGACTTGATGATGCGTATGCAGGCTCACGCTGAGCGCTTTGATACACGCATCATTTTTGATCATATTGAGCATGTTGACTTGAAACAGCGCCCGTTTTTGCTAAGGGGCAGTCAAGCCTTCAGTTGCGATGCACTGATTATTGCCACAGGGGCTTCCGCACAGTACCTCGGATTGCCATCGGAGGAAGCGTTCATGGGCAAAGGCGTAAGCGCCTGTGCCACTTGTGACGGCTTTTTCTACCGCGGACAAAAAGTCGCTGTTATCGGCGGTGGGAATACAGCTGTCGAGGAAGCGCTTTACCTGTCAAATATCTGCAGTGAGGTCACACTGATTCATCGGCGAGAGACCCTGCGCTCCGAAAAAATATTACAGGATAAGCTCTTTGAGCGCGCCAAGAACGGTAATATCAAACTCCTTTGGAATCACACTCTGGACGAAGTACTGGGTGATGAGACAGGGGTTACAGGGTTGCGCGCGGTGAGCACGCTTGATGGCAAGGCTACAAACATTGCCTTATCGGGTGTATTTATTGCCATTGGCCACAAACCGAATACGGATATATTTAAAGACCAACTCGAGATGAAAAATGGCTATATCATTGTTCACGGAGGTAGTGATGGAAATGCCACAGCCACCAGCATAGACGGCGTCTTTGCCGCTGGCGATGTTGCCGATCATGTGTATCGTCAGGCCGTCACTTCTGCCGGTTCCGGTTGCATGGCGGCGCTGGATGCCGAAAAATATCTTGACACGTCAGCTTGATAATGCAAAAAAAGTTAACCCCGCTTGATAACAGGAACCCGGTTTTTCCAAGCCCTGAAAAGGCTTTGAAAGAACCAGCAGGGCTGCTGGCTATTGGCGGGAACCTTACAACAACGACCCTTTTGTCCGCCTATCGTCAGGGTATTTTCCCCTGGTACGAGCATGGACAACCTATATTATGGTGGTCTCCCGACCCCCGGGCAGTTATTTACCCGGAACAGATACACATTTCACGATCATTAAAGAAGTCAATAAAACGCAGTAACTACCAAGTACGTACTAACACGGCTTTTTCGTCAGTTATTGAGCTCTGTGCCGCCCTCAGGTCTAACAGCCTCAGGGGAACCTGGATTACCCACGAAATTAAGAACGCCTACAATGCACTTCATCGAGAAGGTCATGCACATTCGGTCGAAATCTGGCAAAACAATATACTTATAGGAGGATTATATGGCGTCCTGATAGGACGTGTGTTTTGCGGCGAGTCGATGTTCAGCCTGATTAAGGACACGTCCAAAATCGCCCTTGTGACACTAGCTGAAATGATGTGCCGCCAAGGGGGAACTTCTTTGATCGATTGCCAGATCAGTAATGACCACCTGCGTTCGATGGGTGCAACAAGCATTCCGCGAGCAGCCTTCCTAGATCAGCTACAGATATTGAAGGACAAACCTTTCGACGGAAATTTTGGGCATAACTCCCCTGTGGGTTTAAACTGACAAGACAACACTCACCAAGTTAAGCAGTATTATTATGTCCAGGGATATTTCGCCAGATGTCAAGGCCATCAGACTTTTCCTGACTGAGCCACATGCCTGTAGTTATCTTCAAAATCAACAAGCGACAACAGCGTTTGTAGATCCCGGTCTAAGGGTTGACAAAAATCTCTACAGTTACCTGTCTGGCATGGGTTTTCGTCGCAGTGGACGGTATATCTATGCTCCTCGCTGTAAGCATTGTAACGCCTGTATTCCTGCAAGGATCCCGGTGGCGCAATTTAAGCCCAACCGCCAACAGCGTCGGTGCCGTAAGCAGAATGGTGACCTCAGTATTTGGCTGACCCGTATGGTCAACGAAAGCGAACACTACCCTCTTTACCGACAGTACCTCGACAGCCGCCATGCTGACGGTGATATGTATCCGCCGACTGTTGGTCAATATCGTGACTTCATCAGCAATATTCATGACTATAGCGCCATGATGGAGATTCGCTTAAAGGGTGAGCTGGTCGCGGCAGGTCTAGTGGACATTCTAAATGACGGCCTATCCGCCATCTACACTTACTACTCATCAGGGTTATCGAAGCGCAGCCTTGGCACTTTCTCGATTTTGGCAGAACTCATGTTGGCAAGAGAGCTGGGGCTTCCCTACCTTTACTTGGGATACTGGATAAAAGACAGTCCAAAAATGGCTTACAAGGACAGATATCAACCGTTAGAGTTGCTCAGGGATGGTGAATGGGCACCAATGAATTGACATTACTCGATTTTCAGGCAGAATGCGCCACTTCCAGAAGAAACCGTTCGCGGAGAATACAGGCAGCATGTCGAAAGAAGATCATATTGAAATGGAAGGAGAAGTGGTAGACACACTTCCCAATACAACCTTTCGCGTAAAACTGGAGAATGGGCACATTGTTACAGCACATATTTCCGGAAAAATGCGCAAAAATTACATACGCATCCTGACCGGAGACAAAGTCAAGGTCGAACTCACACCCTATGACCTGAGCAAGGGTCGTATCACCTATCGTGCTCGCTAATCCGACCCTTTTGACCCCATAATCAAGCCTCTTCAACCTCTGTCTCAATCAGCAACTCACCGTCTTCCGATACAGAAACGTGTACAACGCCTCCAGAAGATAAATTGCCGAACAACACTTCTTCTGCCAGTGGCTTCTTGATTTTTTCCTGTATCAAACGAGCCATGGGGCGAGCACCCATTTTCTCATCATAGCCACGTTTCGCTAACCAGTCTCTCGCCTGGTCATCAACTTCGAGCAACACGCGTTTGTCATCCAGTTGTTGTTGCAACTGACTGAGGAACTTGTCAACCACGGTATGAATCACGCTACTGTCCAGAGACTTGAACTGAATAATCGCATCAAGGCGATTCCTGAACTCCGGTGTAAACAGTTTGGTAATCGCAGCCATGCCATCTGTTGTATGGTCCTGTGTGGTAAAACCAATCGAGCTGCGACTCATCTCTTCGGCACCGGCGTTGGTCGTCATAATCAGAATGATATTTCTGAAATCGGCCTTTCGCCCATTGTTATCAGTAAGTGTTCCGTGGTCCATCACTTGTAATAAAAGATTGAAAACCTCCGGGTGGGCCTTTTCAATTTCATCAAGCAAAACAACAGCATGGGGATTTTTAGTCACAGCATCTGTTAACAGCCCGCCCTGGTCAAAACCCACATACCCCGGAGGCGCACCTATCAGCCTGGAGACAGTATGCCGCTCCATATACTCTGACATGTCAAAACGCAGTAATTCGATACCCAGCACTTCAGCCAATTGCTTCGACACCTCGGTTTTACCCACCCCTGTCGGCCCGGAAAACAGAAAAGACCCAATAGGCTTTTCACCTTCCCGAAGACCTGCACGGGCCAGTTTGATCGACGTAGAAAGTGCAGAAATCGCTTCATCCTGGCCAAAAACTACCATTTTCAGCTTGTCTGTGAGGCCTTTCAGTTGCTCCTTGTCTGAGGCAGAGACACTTTTTGGCGGAATTCTTGCCATCTTCGCGACAATCGCCTCAACATCACCAACACCGACAACTTTTTTTCGTTTCGAAGGCGGTTGTAACTGCTGATAGGCACCAGCTTCATCAATAATGTCTATTGCCTTGTCTGGCAAAAAACGATCATTAATGTGGCGTGCAGACAGTTCTGCTGCGGCTTTCAGGGCAGCCTGGGTAAACTTCAGCTTGTGATGCTCTTCAAAACGGGACTTGAGCCCCTTAAGAATACCCACAGTCTCTTCAACAGTGGGTTCAGACACATCAATTTTCTGGAAGCGACGAGACAGAGCCCTGTCTTTCTCAAAAATGCCGCGGTATTCCTGGAATGTAGTAGAACCGATACAACGGATTTTTCCGGAGGTCAAAAGTGGCTTTAACAAATTTGAGGCATCCATAACACCACCGGAAGCGGCACCAGCACCGATAATGGTATGAATCTCATCAATGAAGAGGATAGCACCTTCTTTTTCGCGAAGTTCAGCAAGCACGCCTTTGAAACGCTTCTCAAAGTCACCACGGTATTTTGTGCCGGCTAACAAATCCCCAAGATCAAGGGCATAGACAACGCTATTACGAAGTGTATCTGCCACCTTCTCTTCGACGATCATTTTAGCGAGGCCTTCAGCAATAGCCGTTTTACCGACACCGGCTTCACCGACCAGTAGCGGATTATTCTTGCGGCGACGAGCCAGCACCTGGCAGACACGCTCCACTTCCTCAACACGCCCCACGAGGGGATCGATATAGCCTTTACTGGCCTGGGCATTTAAATTAGTGGTGAATTGCTCCAACAGACTACTGCTGTTGTTTTCTGCATCCGCGGTACTTTCTTCCTGAGGAGACTCACCATCGTGCTGCTCCGACTGGTCTGCGTATTTGGAAATTCCGTGGGAGAGATAGTTAACCACATCGATTCTGGCTACATTTTGCAGACGGAGGAAGTACACGGCCTGACTTTCCTGTTCGCTGAATAACGCAACCAGTACATTATCGCCCTGCACCTCGTTTTTACCGGAGGATTGCACATGAAATACGGCGCGCTGAAGAACACGTTGAAAACCGAGTGTTGGCTGAGTGTCCCTTTCATCAAGCTCATCGGGGATTATCGGTGTTGTAGACTCAATAAACTCATCCAGGTCGTGGCGAAGCACATTGATGTCAACACCACAGGCTCTCAATACCTTGAGTGCTGACTCGTTGTCCAGCAACGCGAGCAGTAGATGTTCTACCGTCATGAATTCATGGCGTTTGTGACGGGCCCCTTTAAAAGCCTTATTCAGACTGAGCTCAAGCTCTCTGCTTAACATATATCGATACCTTTAAACTCTACTTTAGAGATCATCATCTTCCGAGGGTTCTACTTCGCAAAGTAATGGATGTTCATTCTTCCTGGCATAATCATTCACTTGTGCAACTTTGGTTTCTGCAACATCCTTTGTGTATACACCACATACGGCCTTGCCGTCCAAATGGACCTTCAGCATTACCCGCGTCGCCACCTCACGATTCATGCCAAAGAAGATTTCCAGTAACCCTACAACAAACTCCATCGGAGTATAATCATCATTAAACAGAACCACCTTGTATCTCTTTGGGCGTTTGAGTTCAGGTGATGCTGCTTCGACAACAGCAGCGGTATTGTGTTGCCACTCCTGTTGCTCATCGTCTTTTTCACCAAAATAAATCTTTAAGCTCATTTTCATAAATCTTGTCGGAATCAACAGCTTCTATCTTACATATTAATACGCTATCTGCGGCCCTATTCTAGTGTTAAGAATAAGTTTATGTCGATTTTTTGCGATTATGGGAGACTTGACTTGATCAGTTTTTCATTATAGAAAACGCCCTTGAGCAAAAAATAAACACTATAAATGCTATTGAATTAGCAGGGTTATAACCTGCGGCTGTATAACAGCCATGCTTACAATAGAAAACCCGATGAGAGGTTGAGTATGCCGTCAGGAACAGTCAAGTGGTTTAATAATGCTAAGGGCTACGGGTTTATTCTGTCGTCAGATGGCGTGAGTGATGTCTTTGCCCACTACTCAGCAATCAACATGGAAGGCTATAAAACCTTAAAAGCTGGCCAAGAAGTGTCATTTGATCTCGCAGAGGGCCAAAAAGGCCTGCATGCCTCCAATATTATGCCTTTGATCAACGACAAAGAGGTTACCCCGACAGAACCTGAATCCGGTGAACACTCAGAAAATGGAAATGATTAATGCCTTCCTGGTCATAAAAAAACCCCCGGCTCATTCCTGAGCCGGGGGTTTTTAATAACAAAGCTTACATTCTGGCGATCAGCGCATCGCCAAATTGCGATGACGACAACAAGGTTGCGCCATCCATGAGACGCTCAAAGTCGTATGTGACCTTTTTCTCGGAAATCGCGCCCTCGATCCCTTTGATTATCAAATCAGCGGCTTCATTCCAGCCCATGTGCCGAAGCATCATTTCAGCAGAGAGAATCAGTGAGCCGGGGTTAACTTTATCCTGGCCAGCGTATTTGGGTGCAGTACCATGGGTAGCCTCAAAAATCGCAATATTATCAGAGAGGTTGGCCCCCGGGGCTATACCGATACCACCCACCTGAGCAGCAAGCGCGTCCGATAGATAGTCACCATTCAAATTAAGTGTGGCAATGACATCATATTCAGCCGGACGCAAAAGAACCTGTTGCAACATCGCATCTGCAATCACTTCCTTGATAACAATTTCTTTACCCGTATTCGGGTTCTTCATGACCTGCCAGGGCCCTCCATCCAGTGGTTTCGCGCCAAATTCATCTCTGGCCACTTCAAAGCCCCAATCACAAAAAGCACCTTCGGTGAATTTCATGATATTACCCTTGTGAACCAGGGTGACAGAAGATTTATCCTGATCAATCGCATATTGAATGGCTTTACTGACCAGGCGCTTGGTGCCCTGTTCTGAAACAGGTTTGACACCGATACCACAATTTTCCGGGAAGCGGATTTTGGTCACGCCCATTTCATTGCGGAGGAAGTTAATGACTTTTTTGGCTTCATCAGTGCCTGCACGCCACTCAATGCCTGCATAAATATCTTCCGAATTTTCACGGAAGATACACATGTCTACTTCACCTGGTTTTTTGACCGGTGAAGGAACACCCTGGAACCAGCGAACCGGGCGCTGACATACATACAAGTCGAGCTCTTGGCGCAGAGCCACATTCAATGAGCGAAAACCTCCACCCACCGGTGTTGTCAATGGACCTTTGATTGAAACACTAAACTCTCTGATGGCATCCAGCGTCTCGGCGGGAAACCAGTCACCATCATAAATTTCTGCAGCTTTCTCGCCGCAATAAACTTCCATCCAGGAAATTTTCTTGCTCCCCGCGTAAGCCTTTTCAACGGCAGCATCTACAACTTTTACCATCACTGGCGTGATGTCTACACCGATACCGTCACCTTCGATGAACGGAATAATGGGGTTGCTGGGAACATTGAGAGAATAATCGGAATTGACTGTAATTTTTTCACCATCAGTTGGTATCTGGATGTGCTGATATCCCATTGTTGGCTCCATATGTTGGGTAGGTTACTAGTGCGTTATTGTAGGGTTTGAAACAAATAATTCTTGGTTTTATTGTTGTATAACTTTAGAAACGCATAAGATGTTATCACAAACACATATGCTCTTGTAGTTGATTTACATAGCTTCAGGGCATTTTAGTCTCAAAAAATATGCATCCAATCCATGGCTAATCTCCTGCTCTTCAATAAACCCTTCGGTGTCTTGAGCCAGTTCTCTGATTGTGACGGGCACCCGGGACTGGGGCATTACCTGCAGCAGCCAAACATTTATGCTGCTGGACGGTTGGACCATGACTCGGAAGGTCTGCTCCTGTTAACAGATGACGGCAAACTACAAGCAATCATCAGCAATCCGAGACACAAACTGAAAAAGACCTACTGGGCACAGGTCGAGGGTGAAATAACGCAACCGGCATTAGCTCAACTGATACGGGGCGTGAAGCTGAGAGACGGCATCACTCAGCCCGCCTCAGCCAAGCTGATCGAGCCACCGCAGCTCTGGACACGAAATCCGCCCATAAGGCAACGACCAAATCAGCCTACCAGTTGGATAGAATTGCAAATTTCAGAAGGTAAAAACAGACAGGTGCGCAGGATGACTGCGGCAACCGGCTTTCCCACACTGAGACTGATCAGGGTTGCAATTGGGAGCTGGACACTTGGAAACCTACTGCCTGAACAATATCGCTGGGAAACCATCCACATACCTGACACAAAGCACCACAGGTTTCGCCCAAAGAGGGCAAAATGGTGAATCAAATTCATCTGACGGTGGCTGTCGTTGTTGAACGTAAGGGCCGTTTTCTCATGGTCAGGGAAATTCGCAATGGACTCGAGCTATACAACCAGCCCGCAGGGCATGTTGAACCCGGAGAGACACCCATTGAAGCAGCCATCAGAGAAACGTTGGAAGAAACTACTTGGCATGTTGTACCCACCGCCATCATCAGCTTTACTACCTTTCGGGCACCCGCAAACGACATAACCTACTACCGTCTGGCTTTTGCGGCAGATGCTGATCAACTAGACCCTCTACAGGTTATCGATCCGGATATAGAGGAAGCGATGTGGCTGACTTATGAAGAAATACTACAAAAAAGACAACAACTGCGAAGCCCCATGGTTCTCGAAGCAATCGAAGATTACCGGAGAGGCATCTTCTATTCATTGGATTTACTGAAAACTCATCGGTAAAATCCGCTCCCCTATGAACTCACCCAAAAAAGTCATTGTCGGCATGTCCGGCGGCGTAGACTCTTCTGTTACTGCTTTGTTGTTACAAAAGCAGGGGTTTGATGTGGAAGGTCTGTTCATGAAGAACTGGGATGAGGATGATGGCACCGATTACTGCACTGCCCGCCAAGATCTCAATGACGCCCAGGCCGTTGCAGATTCACTGAACATCCACCTTCATACCGCCAATTTCGCTGCGGAATACTGGGACAACGTTTTTGAGTACTTTTTGGCCGAGTACAAAGCCGGTCGTACGCCAAACCCCGATGTCCTCTGTAACCGCGAGATCAAGTTTAAGACATTTCTCGACTACGCCCGCATTCTCGGCGCCGATTCTATCGCCACAGGCCACTACGCAAGGCGTCTTGACAGCAATGGACAAACCTTTCTACTGAAAGGGCTGGACAACAACAAGGATCAAAGCTATTTCCTGCACGCTGTTGATGAGGCCGCTTTTTGTCAATCGCTGTTTCCCCTCGGTGAACTTGAAAAGCCCGCTGTGCGAACTCTTGCGGAACAATATGGCCTGGCTACAGCAAAGAAACGTGATTCCACCGGCATCTGCTTTATCGGCGAACGTCGTTTCAAGGACTTTCTCGAGCAATACATACCAGCACAACCCGGCGATATCGAAAATCCGGAGGGCATTGTTGTCGGTATTCATCAGGGCTTGATGTACCATACACTGGGACAACGTCAGGGGTTGGGCATTGGTGGTCTTCGAGGTGCCAGCGATGACCCCTGGTATGTGGTGGGCAAAGACCTCCCCAGGAATGTACTGATTGTCGCCCAGGGGGCGGAACACCCACTCCTGTACAGTGACAGCTTGAGTACTACTGAAGTCCACTGGATCAACGGATTACCCGCCCACAACCAATTCCGATGCAAAGCCAAAGTTCGTTACCGGCAATCAGATCAGGAGTGTACCGTCACGAAGAATGACGAAAGCTATCAGGTCCTGTTTGATGTGCGACAACGGGCTGTAACCCCCGGACAATCCATTGTGTTTTATGATGGAGAGATTTGTATGGGCGGTGGAGTCATCAATCACACATGGAACTCAACTGAGCCGTTATGCTGCTAAAAAAACCCACAAAAGATCAGATTATTGCACTCAGTGGCGTGTTTCAGGCTTGCCAGCTCGTCGAAACGCTGGCAAAAAGCGGTTCAATCCCCGCAGATCGTTTTCAAGTCTGTATCGAGAGCCTTTTTCAGCAGAACCCGGACAGCACCGAACAGGTATTCGGCTCAGTGGATAATCTCCAGCTGGGCATGGAAACCCTGCAGGAACTACTGACATTACAGACAACCGCCAAGCAGTCCGACACGCTACGTTACGCCGTGGGCGTCATCCACCTATCCAGAAAACTACTGAACAATAAAACCATGATCAACATGATCGGAGAACGGCTGGAACAGGCCAATCGCCAGGCGACCCACTTCTCTTCAGTCAGCCATAACAACGTCATTGCGAATCTGGCGCAGATCTATCAGGACAGCATCAGTACATTTCGCTACCGCATTCAGGTAAATGGTTATGCGGGATACCTGCAACAGGACTCTATTGCTCAACGTATACGCTGCCTGCTTTTTGCCGGCATCAGGGCAGCCATTCTGTGGCATCAACTGGGCGGCAAACGCTATCACTTGATATTCAGTCGCAAACAGCTTCTCAGTCAACTTCATACCCTGCACACCTAACTTTAAGAGGCTCAGCAACTTTCCCTGAAAACCCCAACCATATCGGGTAAAATTTACGGATTTTCTGACCCGGACACAAGATAATCTCATGAACCTTTCCGAACTTACTGCCATCTCCCCTATTGATGGTCGCTACAGCAGCAAAACTGAGCCACTACGGGTGGCGTTCAGTGAATTTGGTTTAATCAAACACCGTGTGACTGTGGAAGTTCGCTGGTTACAACAGCTGGCATCCCATCCGGACCTGAAGGAAATCCCGCCATTTTCAGATAGCGCCAACGAAGTACTGAATCAGTTGGTGGAAAATTTTGATGAGCAGAAGGCTCAAAGAATCAAAGAGATAGAGCGCACCACCAACCATGATGTAAAAGCGGTCGAGTACTTTATCAAGGAATCCATCGCAACAAATCCGGAGTTGCTGGCGGTATCAGAATTTGTCCACTTTGCCTGTACGTCCGAGGATATCAACAACATCGCCCATGCGCTGATGCTGAAAGAAGGTCGCGACCAAATCCTGCTACCACAGGTTGGTCAGATTGTGCACCAACTGAGCGAATTGGCCCATCGTTATGCCGATGTCCCCATGCTGGCTCGCACCCATGGACAGACCGCCTCCCCGACGACTATTGGTAAGGAGATCGCTAATGTTGTCTACCGGATAACGCGACAACTCTCGCAGATTCGGCAGGTAACGTTGATGGCAAAAATTAACGGTGCCGTTGGCAATTACAATGCGCATCTGTCCGCTTACCCAACCGTGGACTGGGCAAGCAATGCAGAGACATTCATTACAGGCCTGGGTCTGGAGTGGAATCCCTATACCACTCAAATTGAACCACACGACTACATTGCAGAGCTGTTTGATGCGATAGCCCGGCTCAATACTATTCTGATCGACTTCAACCGCGATATCTGGGGCTATATTTCTCTCGGCTACTTCAAACAGAAAACCATTGCAGGAGAAGTGGGTTCTTCCACCATGCCACATAAGGTAAACCCGATAGATTTCGAGAATGCCGAGGGCAATCTGGGCATTGCCAACGCCATCTTTACCCATCTGGCACAAAAGCTGCCGATTTCCCGCTGGCAAAGGGATCTCACCGATTCCACCGTACTGCGCAATATGGGTGTGGGGTTCGGATACAGTCTGATTGCCTATCAGGCGACATTAAAGGGTATTGGCAAACTGGAACTGAATCAGCTTCGATTAGAGGCTGATCTCGATGGGGCATGGGAAGTTCTTGCCGAACCGGTACAAACCGTAATGCGGCGTTACAATATTCCGGAGCCCTACGAAAAACTGAAAGCCCTGACACGCGGGCAGGCAATCACGCGGGAAGCCATTCAGGCCTTTGTCGACACACTGGATATCCCTGAAACAGCCAAAACCGAACTGCTCGCTTTGACACCGTCCAATTACATTGGCAACGCCCCCACTCAGGCGAAAGCGATCTAATTTTTGTCCAGTTTTTTCAGGTAGCCCAACTTTTGATGAATACCGCCGGGTTTCAGTGAGGACAGCCATGACCATTCAATCCATTCTGGGAAACCTGTCGATTGAGGAGTTTCTCGCTGAATACTGGCAGAAAAAACCGCTGTTGATCCGGAATGCCTTCCCCAATTTTGAGTCGCCTCTAACACCCGATGAACTGGCAGGCCTGTCTCTGGAAGAAGAGGTGGAATCACGAATAGTCTTTGAAAAAGGTGAGTCCGGCCCCTGGGAACTTCAGCACGGCCCTTTTGATGAGAGTATTTTCGCTCAACTGCCTGAAAGCTGCTGGAGTCTTTTGGTCCAGGGCGCCGATCTGTGGGTGCCCGAAGTCAAGGCTTTGCTGCCCCACTTCAATTTTCTGCCACCCTGGCGAGTCGATGACGTCATGGTCAGTTATGCCCCGGTCGGCGGTAGCGTCGGCCCCCACTTCGACTATTACGATGTGTTTCTTCTGCAGGGTCTGGGACAGCGTCGCTGGCAGGTTGGCCAGTTCTGCGATCAGCAATCACCGCTTGTAGCCGGCACACCACTCCGGATCCTGCAGACCTTTGATGTAGTGGATGAATGGGTTCTTCAGCCAGGCGACATGCTTTATCTGCCGCCGGGGATTTCCCATTGGGGGATCGCAGAAAATGATTGCCTCACCTACTCAATTGGTTTCAGATCACCATCGCTCACCGATATGCTTGACGACCTCACCACAGAACTGATGACCCAGGGGAACAGCTGCTACTACCGGGACCCACCCCTAACGCCTGGCATGGCAACTGAAGTGATTAATCCTGCCTTCATCAAGCAGGTGCAAGCCATGCTCAGGGAGATAGCGGAAGATAAAACGTTACTGGGGGACTGGTTTGCCCGCTACATGACCGCACCGAAGTACCCGGAATTGGTCGATGAAGCGGACGTTGATCGACGCGCCACGATTGATGGCAGACATTATTTAAACGGAGAGCAGGTCGATAAATAGTGCATCACCTTCGGCTTACTGACAGTCACCTGCATTACTTATCGATAGCAACGCCGCCTCCGGGCCAACGGGTATCGGTCACACCTGAACGACGACCACTCTTTTCAGCAATAGCCTGAACTTTGCCGAGCACACGGGCGTGAGGAGATGTTTCATGCCCCATTTCCTCAAGTATTTGGATGGTATCGGGGCTAATACCTCGCTCAAACACAACCTGGTCAGGCAGCCATTGATGATGAATACGGGGTACCGCAGCAGCTTCGGCAATATTCATATCAAAATCGAGGTGATTAAGAATATGCTGCAACACCACCGTAATAATGGTACTGCCCCCCGGGCTGCCCGTTGCCATAATCGGTTTTCCGTCCCGGAATACTATCGTAGGTGTCATTGAAGACAGCGGCCGTTTTCCCGGACCGATAGCATTGGCTTCTTCACCGGTCAGCCCGTAGGCATTGGGCACCCCGGCCTTTGCCGAGAAATCATCCATTTCATTATTGAGCAGAAAACCGCCGCCCGTCACAGCAATACCACTACCGTATGAAAAATTCAGTGTATAGGTATTGCTCACTACATTGCCCTGCTCGTCCCAGACGACAAAATGGGTTGTTTGGGGGCTTTCTTCAGGCACAGCCAGGTGCGGCTGGACGTCCTCCGACCGACTGGCCCTGCTCAGATCAATGTCCTTGCGCAACTGTGCTGCATACTGCTTATCAATGAGACGGTCTACCGGAACCGGGTAATAGTCCGGGTCACCAAGGTGTCTGCTGCGGTCAGCATAAGCACGCCGCATGGACTCTATCAGGCGATGCAGGTAAGCGGCACTGTTGTGACCATGGGGCACCAAATCCCAGCCCTCCAGTATATTGAGCATCTGGATGAGATGAACACCGCCAGAGGATGGCGGTGGCATGGAATCAATTCGATAACCACGATAGATCCCAGATATGGGCCGGCGCTCAACAACCCGATATTTAACCAGATCACGGGCTGTAATAAGCCCCTTCCCCCTCGCCATTTCATCGGTAATCAGTTTGGCAACCGGACCACGATAGAATCCATCGGTACCTCTGGTGGCAATAAGCTCCAACGTGGTCGCCAGGTCAGCCTGGCGCCATAGGCTGCCAACCTTTAGCGGCTTACCATCTGAGCGAAAAAAATAGCTGGAAGATGCCGGATGGGACTGTAACCGGGGGGCAGCCTTATTGAGTGAAGCAGCCAGTTCATGGTTCACAACAAAGCCCTTTCTGGCCAGTGCGATAGCCGGCGCCATGACTTTTGACAGGCTCATCGTGCCGTAACGTTCAAGCGCGTGAACCAGGCCGGCCACTGTCCCGGGGACACCGACAGCCTGATGGCTGAATCGGGAGAGTGATTTATCAACTTTCCCATTGTGGTCAAGAAATTGATCCTTTCGGGCAGCAGCCGGAGCCATTTCACGGTAGTCGATAGCCAGTGTTTTATCTTTCTCGGCCAGATACACCATCATGAACCCGCCGCCACCGAGATTACCGGCCTGAGGCAGGGTAACAGCCAGCGCAAAACCAGTGGCGACAGCTGCATCCACCGCATTGCCCCCCCGTTTCAAAATATCGGCGCCCACCTGACTGGCCAGATACTCCTGGGATACAACCATACCGCCATCAGAATAAACCGGATGAAAGCGGTCGTCGTATTCAAAAATTATCGGTGCCTCATCGGCATAAAGCATCGCCGGCAATAACATTGCCATTAGTATCGATCTTATGATTAAAGCACCCACATTTATTCCCTGTTGTCTTCCAGTACTGATCTTAGCGTAACATCCACCACTGTTTATATGGCCATCCCACAGCTAAGATAAGCAAAAAGAGGGGGTGCTCTGTGGAAACGGTTGACTTTTTTCCTATTGAGGTTGAACAAACCAGTTGGCAAAACTCAAATGTGCAGCTCAAGGCGATACGTCATCAAGTGTTCGTCGATGAACAACATGTACCCATTGAAGAAGAGATTGATGAACACGATCCAGTTGCCATGCATTGGCTCGCGTATGGACCTGACGATATTCCTATGGCGACAGCCAGAATGCTGCCAGATGGCCAGATTGGCAGGATGGCTGTATTAAAGGACTATCGGCAGTTGGGTGTGGGATCGGCACTGATGCGCAAAATGATCAAATACGCCGTCCGTGAGGGGCACCAGGAGTTGACGCTGAATGCACAAATCACGGCATTACCTTTTTACGAGGGCTTCGGTTTTACTGCACAGGGCGAAAATTTTCTCGATGCGGGTATCCCACACAGAAAAATGGTACTGGACCTGCACCAATTTACAGATCACACACCAAAACCGGTTCTGAAAGAAATTACCGAAGAAGATCGCCAACGAATTTCCGTTGAAGGACTGGATCAATTCCGTGATCAGGCTGTTTCACTGGTACAGCTGGCCCATCGGGAGGTTCGTATTTTTTCAGAGCGACTGGAAGCGGCTATCTACAGCAATACTGAGTTTTGCGATGCAATTTACACATTTGCGACCAGCCACCCGCTGGCCAGGGTGAACATACTGGTCAGGGATCTTTATCAGATCAGACACCAAACCAACCAGCTCAAGGAACTCTGTCACCGCCTGCCCAGCCGCATCCAGATGCGAAAATTCAATTCACTGGAACCCTGTCTGCACCGTGAATTTTTATTGATCGACAAGAGCGGCATACTCTACAAACAAGAGCCCGAACGGTTTATCGGTTATGCCGTGTCATATGCCCCACTGGAAGCAGTTGAACTTGTGGAGGAATTTGATAACCATTGGGAGCAGGGAGAAGTGGACCCGGAGTTACGACGCCTGCACATCTAGGTGGACACTACTCTTAAACCGACGAGAAAAAAAACGCCGTTCCCAGGAACAGCGTTTTTCTCGGGCAATATCGACGATTACTGTAACTTCGCCTTCTGCCGATAGGCATGCAACAGAGGTTCAGTATAACCACTGGGCTGAGCACAGCCCTTGAACACCAGATCACATGCCGCAGCAAACGCCACACTGGTATCAAAGTTTGACGCCATGGGACGGTAATCCGGATCGTCAGCATTTTGGGCATCGACAATTTTAGCCATGCGCTTCATGGTTTCCATCACCTGCTCTTCGCCACAAATCCCATGGCGCAACCAGTTGGCTATGTGCTGGCTAGAAATACGCAAAGTCGCGCGGTCTTCCATAAGACCAACATTATTGATATCAGGTACCTTGGAGCAACCAATGCCCTGCTCCACCCACCGAACCACATAACCAAGAATGCCTTGAGCATTGTTGTCCAGTTCTTTCTGAATGTCCTCTGCGGTCAGTTCACCATCCAGCAGTGGGATGGTCAAAATATCATCCACACTGGCGGGAACCCGATTCGCCAGTTCATTTTGCAGGGCAAAAACGTCTACCTGGTGATAGTGAATCGCGTGCAATGTTGCCGCAGTGGGTGAGGGTACCCAGGCAGTATTGGCACCTGCTTTTGGGTGGCCTATCTTGGCCACCATCATATCGGCCATATGGTCTGGAATCGGCCACATGCCCTTGCCAATCTGGGCACGTCCTTTCAGTCCACAAGCCAGCCCCACATCCACGTTCTGGTCTTCGTAGGCGGTGATCCACTTCAGGGTCTTCAACTGGCCCTTTGGCGCAAACGGACCTGCTTCCATACTGGTATGAATCTCGTCACCTGTGCGGTCGAGAAAACCTGTATTAATAAAGACCACACGCTCACTGGCGGCGCGAATACACTCTTTCAGGTTTACAGAGGTACGGCGCTCCTCATCCATAATGCCCACTTTCAGGGTATTTCTGGGCAAAGCAAGGGCATCTTCCACCGCATTGAACAGGCTGTTGGTAAATGCCACCTCTTCCGGACCGTGCATTTTCGGCTTTACGATATAAACACTGCCGGTTTTACTGTTGCGGACGGTGCTGTTGCCTTTCAGGTCATGAATGGCGATCAGACTGGTGATCATGGCATCCATAATCCCTTCCGGAATTTCATTACACCCAGCGTCGAGGATCGCAGGGTTGGTCATCAGGTGACCCACATTGCGGACAAACAGCAAGCTGCGGCCGGGTAAGACCAGATCACCGCCATTCGGGCTGGTGTATTCGCGGTCCGGGTTCATGCGGCGCACAATGGTCTTGCCAGTTTTGTTGAGGGTTTCCTCAAGATCGCCTTTCATCAGGCCAAGCCAGTTGCGGTAAACCAGCGCCTTGTCTTCGGCATCGACAGCGGCCACGGAGTCTTCACAGTCCATGATGGTGGTCAAGGCTGCTTCCATCAGGATGTCTTTGACGCCCGCCGCGTCTGAAGAGCCAATTTGACTACTTCGATCAATTTGAACTTCCATATGTATCTTGTTGTTTTCAAAAAGAATAGCTCTAGGATTTTCAGCATCTCCCTGGTATCCGACAAATTTTCCCGGATCAGCGAGACCAACCTGACTACCGTCATCCAGCATCACCTGCAACCGGCCATCAATAACACGGTATTGAGTGGCATTTTTGTGGGAATGACCAGCAAGAGGTACTGTGTCATCAAGGAGTTTTCGGGCATACGCGATTACTAGGGCACCGCGAGCCGGGTTGTACTTCGCCGTCTTCTCGGCACCATCGGTTTCCGGAAGGACATCGGTACCATAAAGTGCATCGTATAGACTACCCCAGCGAGCATTGGCCGCATTCAGGGCAAAGCGGGCATTCATGACGGGCACCACCAATTGCGGTCCTGCCTGTTGGGCAACTTCGGGGTCAACTTTCTCCGTCGTGATCGAGAAACCTTCACCCTCTGGAACCAGATAATCAATTTCTGTCAGGAAGGCCTTGTAATCGGCAAGGTTGTGAGCCCGACCGCTATGCTGCTGATGCCAGGCATCAATTTGTGCCTGCAGCTGATCACGCTTTTTAAGCAGTTGACGATTTTTGGGCGCAAATTCATCGATAATTGCGCTGAATGACTGCCAGAAAGCCGCCAGATCAATTCCGGTGCCGGGGATAATGTCGTGTTTGACGAGGTCGTGAATGGCTTGGGACACCTGAAGTCCACTCACTTGAATACGTTCAGTCATGATTGAGCCCTGTGGTTACGATAGGGAAGACGAGCGAGAATTGTAGGGAACCCGGTGGGGATTTAGCAATTTTATAGGTATTATTTTCGCTATTTACTCAACGAATGACGTTAGCCGTATCAATCCAGTGTTTTCGCCACGTCTGCAATGGTTCGCCGTATCCACTGATGTGCAGGATTGTGCTGCAACAGTGGACTCCAGGCCATTTTCAGCTCGATTTCCGGAATATCAAAGGGTGGCTCGAGAATCGCCACATGCGGATTATCCACCAGTAATGAGGCAGCCTTGGTAGGCAAAGTAATCACCAGATCATGCAACTCAGCCAACCTCATGGCAGCCTGATAATGGCGGGTGAACACCCGGATACGACGTTTCTTGCCAATCCTGGTCAAGGCCTCATCGACCCAACCAAGGCGCTGCTCAGCCCCGGGTTCCATACCGACCCCGACGCCCATCCCTGTTTTACTGACCCAGACATGGCCGCTATCCAGATAATTGTCCAGAGTAAAGTCGTGAATAATCGGATTGTGGATACTCGCCACACAGGAAAACGTATCCCGCCAAATGGTCATCTGATGAAACGACTGCGGCAACACGTCGAAACGGTTGATCACCAGATCAATACTGCCCTGCTCGACATCCTGATAACTGATATCGCTGGGCGTCAATACATCAAGTGTTATGTTTGGAGCTTCAGAGCGTAAACGACGCATCAGATGCGGCAACAATGTCGACTCGGTATAGTCGCTGACAGAGATCCGGAAGACCCGGTCAGCCTCAGCTGCATTGAACTCGCGCCGGGGAACAACCGCTTTTTCAACAGACGCCAAAACTTCCCGGACTATGGGCTGTAGCTGTTCGGCCCGCTCAGTGGGTGTCATGCCATCACTGGTTCTCACCAGTAATGGATCATTGAATAAGTCCCGAAGTCGCCTCAGACCATTACTCATGGCTGGCTGACTGATACCCATATTCTCCGCAGCTCTGGTAACATTGCGCTCTTTCAGCAGCACATCCAGATACACCAGCAGATTCAGATCGACGTTTCTTATATTCATTTTAAAAATACCGAAAATAATAACTATAGATTAGCTAAATTTTAGGTCGATGGCTAGAATCCGTATCCACAAATTTTCCTTTTCTCTTATCCAAACTGGAAGGACACACCATGTCAAACTACACCAAAGAGATTGATGCTGTAGCCAAAGTGCGCAATGCCAACAGCACCTGGAGCGCCATCAACCCCGAGTCGGCAGCCCGCATGCGTATTCAGAACCGTTTCCGCACTGGTCTGGATATTGCCCGCTATACTGCCAAAATCATGCGTGATGATATGGCAGCTTATGATGCCGACAGCTCTCAATACACCCAATCCCTGGGTTGCTGGCATGGCTTTATCGGTCAACAAAAACTGATCGCCATCAAAAAACACCTCAAAACCACCAAGAAACGCTACCTGTACCTGTCAGGCTGGATGGTTGCCGCACTGCGTTCTGAGTTCGGCCCCCTGCCCGATCAGTCAATGCACGAAAAAACCTCTGTTTCTTCGCTGATCGAAGAGCTTTATACATTTCTTCGCCAGGCCGATGCCCGCGAGCTGGATCAGCTGTTCATGGACCTGGATGCTGCCCGCGAAGCCGGAGATAAAGCAAAAGAAGCCGACCTGTTAAACCAGATCGAGAATTTTGAGACCCACGTGGTACCGATCGTCGCCGATATCGATGCCGGTTTTGGCAACCCCGAAGCGACCTACCTGTTGGCGAAGAAAATGATCGAAGCGGGCGCATGCTGTATCCAGATTGAGAACCAGGTATCGGACGAAAAGCAATGCGGTCACCAGGACGGTAAAGTCACTGTCCCCCACTCCGACTTCCTGGCCAAAATCAATGCTGTTCGCTACGCGTTCCTGGAGCTGGGTGTCGACGACGGCGTTATCGTTGCACGTACCGACTCCCTCGGCGCTGGCCTGACCAAGCAGATTGCTGTGACCAACGAACCCGGCGATTTGGGTGACCAGTACAACAGCTTCCTCGATGGTGATTACGTACAGAGTGCAGAAGACATCCAGAACGGTGATGTAGTAATCAAGGCCAATGGCAAGCTACTCAAACCAAAACGTCTAGCCTCAGGTCTGTTCCAGTTCCGCAAGGACACCGGTATTGACCGCGTCGTTCTGGACTGTATCACCAGCCTGCAAAATGGCGCCGACCTGCTGTGGATCGAAACCGAAAAACCCCACGTTGGTCAGATCGCTGAAATGGTTAACCGAATTCGCGAAGCAGTGCCCAATGCCAAACTGGTCTACAACAACAGTCCTTCCTTCAACTGGACGTTGAACTTCCGCCAGCAGGTCTTTGATGCCATGCAGGCTGAAGGCAAAGATGTTTCTGCATATGATCGCGAAAAACTGATGAGCGTAGACTACGATGAAACCGAGCTGGCGAAGCTGGCTGACGAGAAAATCCGCACCTTCCAGGCGGACGCGGCTCGCGAGGCGGGTATCTTCCACCACCTGATCACCCTGCCGACCTACCACACGGCTGCCCTGTCCACTGACAATCTGGCAAAAGGCTACTTTGCAGATCAGGGTATGCTGGCTTATGTGAAAGGCGTTCAACGCCAGGAAATCCGTCAGGGCATCGCCTGCGTAAAACACCAGAACATGGCTGGTTCCGATATCGGTGATAACCACAAAGAATATTTTGCTGGTGAAGCCGCTCTCAAGGCCGGCGGTAAAGACAATACAATGAACCAGTTCTAGAGTTCATTGATCACCTATTCCCCTAAGAGTAAAAGTTTAGGAGCTGCTTCGCAGCTCCTTTTTTTTTGCCTTGCTCGTTACACTGCTGTTTCGGCATCACGCCATGTAACCAGCTCGACACGATTCTCGAAGGCCGTATGCCTCAATGTTAGGATTTCCCCTGAATGGATCACATCAACACTACCGGCATTCATTTGAGTCAATCACCACAGTCCGTTCGGGGATGACAGACCGGCCACCGGCTTTTCCAAAACAAGGTAAACTACTTGCTGGATTCTCAAGCGCTTCCTGTCTGTCGCTACAGCCAGTGGGCGATGAAACCAGCGTTGATAAAATAGAATTTTACTGTGGTTTATTAGCAGCTCTCACGGTGGAAGTTAGCTGCGATTTACAGGAAAAAAACCTCCGCAAATATAATAAAAAACAAAGAACTATAAGTGCTATTTAAACTTTTTTGGAGATATTCGAAGCAACGTGTTATCGCGCAATATGTAATGGTGAAAAAGTCCCGCCAGTGCGTGAATACCTATCAAAAAATACCCTGCGCTGCCAACCATTTCATGAACCTCTTTAATGGCTTTGGCCAGCGTTTCGTTTTCCGCCATCAATGCCGGAAAAGTCGCCCCGAAAAAAGGCACAGGCTTACCGCTGCCACTGAGTACCAGCCAACCCATCAGCGGCATGGCAATCATAAATAGGTATAAAATGGCATGCATCGACCTTCCCACCAGCACCTGCCAGCGAGGTGGCACCGGCAAAATCTCCGGCCTCACTTGTAAAAGCTGGGCAACCAACCGGATCCAGACAAGAATAAAAACAGTCAACCCCAGCATAAAATGCCAGGCTTTAAAGGCTTCGCGAGGGTCACTGCCCTTTGGATAGAGTTCGCGCAATTCAATACAGCCATAAACCGCGATCAACAACAGTAACATCAGCCAGTGTAAAGACACCGACACCCAACCATAATGCTCTCTCGTATTACGCCAATCCACGATAACTCCTGATAAAAAACTGTTATGCGTTTGAGCTTAACCTACTGCACCAATTGATTTGTGATATGCATCAAGCCAAACCGCTCCAACTCACCCCTCTCCAACCAATGGGCTGGGCGATACGATGACGCCATTGTTATCAGCATACACATACCCACCGGGGTGGAAGGTAATACCGCCAAATGTCACTGGCACATTCAGATCACCAATTCCACGCTTGTCGGTTTTCAAAGGGATCGATGCCAGTGCCTGCACACCCAGATCCAGCTCTGCCAACGCATCAACATCGCGGACACAACCGTAAATAATCAACCCTTCCCACCCATTCCTGACCGCATTTTCGGCAATCATATCGCCCAGCAGCGCACGCCGCAGCGAGCCACCACCGTCCACCACGAGCACTTTTCCATGACCGGGCTTACCGGCACTCTCTTTCACCAGCGAATTGTCCTCATGACATTTAACAGTAACAATTTCACCGCCAAACGTATCCCTCCCACCATAATTAGTCATCATTGGTTCCATTACCTGCACCAGCTCGGGATAATCATCGCAAAGATCAGGGGTTGCAAAAAACATCATGACTCCAGCCTGTTGTTCATCCAATATTCATTCCCAGCGGCCCGAATTGATCAGAGCGACGCCAGCAATCGATACTCTCTCTGCGTGCATGCAAACAACCCCGCACACCAACCTGATATTTGGGATAGGCAAGTTGTCGTCTGGTCTATGAACGCTTATGGGCGCTGAGATTGCCATGATCAGAGACATGGAGCAATAACAGAAATACTGCGCTTCCTGCACAATTCAAAAATAAGGCATGAATAAAGTGCTGTAAAATACAACAACAACGCCGAATTAGTCTGAAACAGACTCGCTTCTACCGTAGACTACCGACCATGCCTAACGTGGATATCACCGATTTTCCCTACCGCCCCGATGCCGAAGCGCTCTTTGCAGCAATACGGGATTTTGATGACCCCATCTGGATGGACAGCGGCAAGCCTCGCAGCCTCTCTGGTCGGTTTGACATCATTTCAGCCCAACCGACCACGATTCTCGAGACAGTGGGCAAGATCACACAAATCACAACATCTCAGGCTATCTCTGAGTCCTCTGAAGACCCGTTCGCGCTGGCACAGCAACTCCTCGACACCCTTGGAACAGTCGATCACGGCTTGAGCCAGTATCCTTTTCTGGGGGGGCTGGCCGGCTATTTTGGCTACGACCTTGGCCACCGCATCGAAGTGCTCCCGAACCTGTTGGGCAAAGTGGACTCACTGCCAGATCTGCGATTGGGGCTTTACAACTGGGCCCTTGTTCTCAACCACTCATCGAGAAAAGCCTGGCTGATTTTTCGCAACGATTGCCCGGGGGACCTTCGCGAAACCGTCACGAAACGACTGAAGCAGGCCGACAATAGAGAAAGCCTCCCGGGCAGCGATGGCGAAGGAACAAATCCGTTTGAGCCCTCAATGAGCAGAGATGCTTATCTGAATGCTGTCAGCCACATCAAGGAGTATATTAGTGAGGGCGATTGCTATCAGGTCAATCTCGCCCGACATTTTTCAGCGAAATACCAAGGTGATAGCTGGCATCTATACAGAGCATTACGACGGATATTGCCTTCACCCTACAGTTGCTATTATCAGTTCGGAAAGCGCAATCAGGCCGTATTAAGCTTCTCCCCCGAGCGGTTTCTGAAACTCTCTGCCGGGCAGGTGGAAACCAAGCCTATCAAGGGTACTGCCAGGCGGGGCAGAACGGTGGAAGAGGATCAACAAAATGCTATTGAGTTGATGAACAGCACCAAAAATCGGGCTGAAAATCTGATGATTGTCGATTTGCTGCGCAATGATCTTGGGAAAACCTGCCAGCCAGGCTCGATTCGGGTGCCAAAGCTCTTTGCGCTTGAAAGCTTTGCCAACGTACATCACTTGGTCAGCACGGTAACCGGAAAGCTCCGTGAAGACGAATCACCGTTGTCACTGTTGCGGGGTTGTTTCCCCGGAGGCTCTATCACCGGGGCACCAAAAAAACGCGCCATGGAAATCATTGAAACACTGGAAGCCTGTCGCCGTTCGGTGTACTGCGGCAGCATTGGCTATATCAGCAGCACAGGGCGAATGGATACCAACATCGCCATCCGCACGATCCTGGCCGATGGTGACAAACTGCACTGTTGGGGAGGTGGCGGCATCGTGGCCGACTCAAATGCCGAAAGTGAATTCCAGGAAATTCTGGACAAGATCCGAGTGCTTATCGAGCCGGATAGCCCCACTGGATAAACCCCGACCCCCTACAAGCTAAGATCCCTAACACTGGCCTTGATGAATTCCTGTTTGAGCGCCTCAAATGTATGGACAGCCGGAAATTGTGGAAATTGCTCAATAACATTCTGAGGTGCATGAAACAGGATACCGACATCGGCCTCTGCCAGCATGGTCGTATCGTTATAGGAGTCGCCGGCAGCAATAGTCCGGTAGTACATGCTTTTAAAGCCGACAATCGCCTGGCGCTTTGGGTTGGCCTGCCGCAAGTGGTAATTAACCACACGACCGTCCTGGTCTGTTTCCAGTTTGTGACATAGCAACGCGGGAAATCCCAACTGACGCATCAAGGGCTGGGCGAACTCATAAAAAGTATCGGAGAGAATCACCACCTGGAAGCGTTCCCTCAGCCAGTCAACAAACTCTCGCGCTCCTTCAAGAGGCGATAGCGTAGCTATCACCTCTTGAATCTCCTTAAGCCCCAGACCGTGTCGGTCCAGAATATCCAGGCGGTAACGCATCAGCACATCGTAATCCGGTTCATCCCGGGTAGTACGCTTGAGCGCATCAATACCGGTTTTCTCGGCAAAGGCAATCCATATTTCAGGAATCAGTACGCCTTCAAGATCCAAACAAGCGATTTCCACAATGTCACCCTTAATCGTGCGAGACCAAAATAAGACCGCGCCACTCTAACGATTTCAGGGATATTGCGCAATAAAGTTGCAATGCTTTTGATGGCTGCACAGGCAGAGGAAATACCCTTTTTACAGATTTTTAATAGCCATATTGATGAAGGTTATAGTTTCTGATTATTTTTGCTTTAGTGGTGGCTTTGGTATGATGCGCGACTTTGAGGACAACCCCTCTAACTTATTGAGAATATTGAGTAACTCCCATGACTGCAAACCTTCTGAACACTCTTGATCTCGATCGGGAATTATCCAATCAGTCTCCACAGGAGATTATTGCCTACGCCCTTGAGCAATTTGACAATATTGCCATCTCATTCAGTGGTGCAGAGGATGTTGTACTGATTGATATGGCGCACAGGATCAACCCGGAAAAAGTACAGGTCTTTTCCCTAGACACGGGTCGCCTGCATGCCGAAACCTATCGCTTTATCGAAAAGGTCCGGGAACATTACGGTATCCAAATCGATGTGGTTTTTCCCGATGCCTACGCCGTCAATAATATGGTGCGAGAGAAAGGACTTTTCAGTTTTTACCGCGACGGTCACAAAGAGTGCTGCAGTATCCGTAAGATTGGTCCCCTGCGCCGTAAATTGCTGACAGTGGACGCCTGGGTAACCGGTCAGCGTCGCGACCAGAGCCCCGGCACTCGCACAGCTATCCCTGTGATTCAGGACGACAAGGCATTTGCCCGGCCCGATGACACCCTGACCAAATTCAACCCACTGGCCAACTGGTCATCAAATCAGGTCTGGGCATACATTCGCTCCAATAACGTGCCCTATAACGAATTACACGACCGTGGCTATATCAGTATCGGCTGCGAACCCTGCACACGTGCCACCGGCCCCGGCCAGCATGAGCGCGAGGGTCGTTGGTGGTGGGAAGAAGCTACAATGAAAGAATGCGGTCTGCACGCCGTCAATACGCAAAAATAAACCGGGACAGACACATGAAAATCACACTCGTCAAAAAGATCAAGCTGGACGGCAGTCTCTGCAGAAAGTGCGAAGACGTGCAGCAAAAAATGGAAGCTGCTGACCAGATGTCTCTAATAGACGAGGTTTTACTGGCTGATGAACGGGACACCAGCTCACCGGGAATGGTGCTGGCGAGACGTTACAATGTGGAGCAGGCACCTTTTTTTGTGGTTGAGCGGGAAGGCCAGCAACCGGAGACTTACACCGTCTATTTCAAGTTTGTCAAAGAGGTGCTTAACCAGAAAACCCGTGAAGAGGACGAGCTTAAGGAAATTCTTAACGACAACCCCGATCTCGACTTTCTATAAGGCTTGAAGCCATTCTTTAGTTCACTCTTGTTCAGCCCCGGGTGTCCGGTTGACGGGTAAACCAAATGGACTAAAGCTCTGGCAGCTCTACCGCATTGAAAAATTTCTCCAGATCATCTTTCGCATGAATAGCACTGGCTTCAGTGATTCTATCCCGCGTCAGATGAGGGGCAAACAACTCGATAAAATCATACATATATCCCCGTAAATACGTGCCTCGCCGAAATCCGATACTGGTGATACTGGGCTTAAACAGATGAGATGCATCCAATGCCACCAGATCACTGTCCTTGAGCGGGTCGTAGGCCATGTGCGCAACAATGCCAATACCCAAACCCAATCGCACATAAGTCTTGATCACATCAGAGTCTGTGGCGGTGAATACCACTTTTGGAATGAGCCCCCGGTCATTGAAGGCCTCATCAAGACGTGAACGTCCTGTAAAGCCAAACACGTAGGTGACCAATGGGTAAGTCGACACCTCCTCCAGTGTCAATTTTGATACCTGAGCCAGCGGATGGTCCCTGGGAACCAGAATACAGCGATTCCAGCGATAACAAGGCATCATCAGCAGATCGTGAAACAACTCCAACGCCTCAGTGGCAATTGCGAAATCCACCGAGCCATCTACAGCCTGCTCAGAGATCTGCATCGGTGTACCCTGATGCATATGTAATGAAACCTCGGGATATTTATCAATAAAGGCTTCAATAACCGGCGGTAGCGCATAACGCGCCTGGGTATGGGTTGTCGCGATAGTAAGGCTGCCGCGCCTGGGGTCATTATGCTCCTGGGCCAATTGCTTGATGCTATCAACTTTCCGCAAAATATCCCCGGCTACACGCAGAATCTCATCGCCCGCCGGAGTAACACGCGTGAGATGTTTACCACTGCGCGAAAAGATTTCCACACCGAGTTCATCTTCTAGCAGGCGTATCTGCTTACTGATACCTGGTTGTGAGGTGTAAAGGCTTTGGGCCGTGGCAGAAACATTCAACTCATGGTGTGCCACTGCCCAGATATATCGAAGCTGTTGTAATTTCATGCATTCACCCGGATAGACGACAATGATATAAAAATATAAGAAATTATTCCTTTGAAGAATAGGTACAAATTGCTAGAGTTTCCAGGTTATTTTGGGGATAGAAGTGGATTAATTGTGCTGGATTTTTTGTTGTACGTTGGGTCCGGTGCTTTCGTGGGGCTAGTCGTCGGGCTCACCGGTGTGGGTGGCGGATCATTGATGACACCTATGCTGATTATGTTCGGCATCCCCTACAATGTTGCTATCGGCACTGACCTCCTCTATGCCGCCATCACAAAGGCCAGTGGTGTTGTGGCCCACACCAGACAGAAAAGTATTCAGTGGCGACTGGTTGCCTATCTCGCTGCTGGTAGCATACCGGCATCCCTTATCACATCCCAGCTCCTCTATCACGTGTTTACAGATGCAGAAGAGTATCGGGAAATCCTGACGACCAGTCTCGGTATCATGCTGATCATTACCGCTGCCGTAATTTTACTGAAACGCTTTCTTCGTAATGCTTCCGATCGTCCGCACGGTGCCACAGGGGCCTTTTTTCAGCTACACGCCACGAAGGTGACCTTTGTGTCGGGCATTTTTCTGGGTATCTTTGTCACACTCTCATCGGTGGGCGCAGGGGCCTTTTGTGCAGCACTACTGATGGTTCTCTATCCCCGACTGCCGGCACTGCACGTGGTAGGAACTGACATTGCCCACGCAGTGCCACTGACCCTGATTGCCGGACTTGGTCATTTATTCTTGCTGGGCAATGTCGATTTGGTGCTGCTTGGATCACTGTTGATAGGATCACTGCCAGCCATCCACCTAGGCACCAGACTGGCAGCCCGGCTCCCAAGCAGGGTATTGCAACCGATTTTAGCCTGTCTGTTGCTCGGTATGGGCATCAAATTCGCCCTGTTCTAAACTGGTCAGTCCTGTTTGTTAGCTATGCCATGGGGCACATGTCCGGTAGCCACATGGGACTTTGCCGACTCACAATGAGCCTGCTGATCGTCAAAAAACACATCCGCTCCGTAGGATTTAAGGAAGGCGCCCTTCTCCAGACCACCAAGAAACAGGGACTCGTCTATCCGGATATCCCATGTTCGGAGTG